>Ga0070727_10000487_pt1 | contig 47916 bp, 34 predicted proteins | sample tdAd472_FD_66722 | JGI IMG/M metagenome (GOLD analysis project Ga0070727, IMG submission 66722) | Marine sediment microbial communities from the Atlantic coast under amendment with organic carbon and nitrate - tdAd47.2 | ecosystem: Environmental > Aquatic > Marine > Coastal > Sediment | place... | reverse complement strand
CGCCCGCATCGCGGAAATCCGACGGCGAAACCGTTTGCGCACCCGCTCGGAGCGATCCAGAACCGCCGGCGCAGCCAGCAATACCGAGCATCGCGGCGAACAACGCGGAACTCGCGGTCGCCGCTCCGGCGCGCACCCAAAGGGGTTTCGTGCTCGGTACGTCCATGACCGATCTCCTTCCGACGCGCGGTTTCAGTGGTGGCATCGGGGAACATCCTAGCGAGAGGACGGCATCGACTCACTCGGAATCGCTCGGGGGTGGTCGAAAACCACGCCCGAACTGATAGACTTCCCCGGAACCATCACTGTACGACGAGAACCGCGAGCCCCGAAAGGACCGCGACATGGCCGACGATTCCGGCGAAGCCCCGAAACTGATCATTGACTCCGACTGGAAGAACGAAGCGCAGGCGGAGCGAGAGAAACTCGCGCAGGCCGAGAAGGCGACATCGGATGCCGGGTCCGACGGCGGCCAGGGCGAGATGCCCGAGGCAGACTTCCGCGGCCTCATGGGCATGCTCGCGACACAGGCCCTCATGTACATGGGCGGCATCGCCGACCCGAACACCGGCAAGCCCGTCTTCGACCCGATGTACGCCCAGCACATGATCGACCTGCTCGGCGTGCTGGAAGAGAAGACCAAGGGCAACCTGACGGACGAAGAAGCCGGCGAGATCTCCGGCGTTCTCAATGAACTGCGGAGCCGGTTCGTCGAACTCATGCAGATTGTCGCCAAGCAGCAGGCCGGCGCAGGGCAGGGTGGACCCTCTGGTCCCACGGGCCCGATGCCGCCGCAGCAGTAACGCGGAATTCAGAGCACGATGAGACCGTGTCTCATCTGACCCGAGAGTGATGGGCCTCTCGCCCGACGATCGATGACCTGGTGTATCTAGACAGGTTGTTCCGGACGAAGCCGGAACGCACTCACGAACGGGCGTCCGCGGACGCCCAGCCCCCGAGGAACCCGGTGCCGTGACAAACGACCAGTCCTTCATGAACAAGCATCACTTCCTACTCCGACGCCTGCACAGCTTGAGCGGCATTGTCCCGATCGGACTGTTTCTCATCGGGCACCTGACGACGAACTCCTCGATCATTTGGGGGGCGATCAACGGGCGTGCCACCCACGCCATGGATCCGGAACTGGTCGAGGGCGTGGGCAAGGCGACCGCCGGGCAGGTTGGCACCTTCCAGCACGAAGTGACGTTCATCAACGAGTCGGTGCCATTTCTGATCCTCATCGAGATCACGCTCTGGCTCTCCATCGCCTTCCACTCGATCCTCGGCATCTACTACGCCCGGACCGGCAAGGCCAACACCAAGCGGTACGAGTATCAGGGCAACTGGCGGTACACGCTCCAGCGGATCTCCGGCTATGTCGGCATCCTGTTCATCGTGTACCACGTTGCGACCCTCCGATGGGGCTGGACCTGGCTCATCCCGGGCGGCACCAAGTGGGATTACGAGTACGCATCGTCGACGCTCGCGATGGCCCTCAAGGGCTCGGAGACGGGGGACTGGACGTTCCTGGGCGTTCTGGTCTCGCTGCTTTACCTGCTGGGCGTGACGATGCTGGTCTTCCACTTCGCCAACGGACTCTGGACCGCCGCGATCACGTGGGGCGTGACGATTACCGCCAAGGCCCAGCGCAACTGGGGGTATGTCTGCGCCGCGCTTGGGGCGGGCCTCATGGCCGCCGGGTGGGGTGCCCTCTTCGGGTTCCTGTTCGTCGACGTTCAGGCGGCCAAAGATATCGAAGAAGAAATGCTTCGAAAGAAGAGTGCTGACATTGTCGAACCTGAAGCAGTATCGATGATCCCCGCGACCGAGCACACGCTTGTCGCTATCGAAGCCTGAATCGGCCACACGGAACCAAAGGACCGAAACCACCATGGTTACACCATCCGCACAGCAAAGAGTCATCGTCGTCGGTGGCGGCCTCGCCGGCCTGGCCGCGACCATCCGTATTGCCGAATCGGGAATGCCCGTCGACCTGTTTTCGCTCGTGCCGGTCAAGCGTTCGCATTCCGTGTGCGCTCAGGGCGGTATCAACGCGTGCAACAAGATCGCGCGTCAGCAGGGCTACTCCGAGTACGAGCACTTCGACGAGACCCTCTACGGAGGGGACTTCCTCCAGCACCAACCGCCGGTATACGAGATGGCCCAGTGGGCCCCGAAGATCATCGACTTGTTCGATCGCATGGGAGTCCCGTTCAATCGCACGTCAGAGGGCCAACGAGCCCTCCGCCTGTTCGGCGGCTCGCTCTACAAGCGGACCCACTTCTCTGGTGCGACGACCGGACAGCAACTCATGTACGCCCTTGACGAGCAGACGCGTCGTTACGAGGCCGAGGGGAAGGTCAACAAGTACGAGTTCTGGGAGTTCCTGCGTCCGCTGATGGACGACCAAGGCGTGTGCTGCGGCATCGTCGCACAGGACCTGCGCACCATGCAGATCCGCGCCTTCCGGGGTGATGCGGTCGTGATGGCGACCGGCGGGCCGGGCCTCGTCTTCGGAAAGTCGACCAACTCGGTCATGTGCACCGGAGCCGCGGCCAGTCGCTGCTTCCAGGCCGGCGCGAAGTACGGCAACCCCGAGTTCATCCAAGTCCATCCCACCGCGATCCCCGGCGCCGACAAGCTCCGCCTCATGTCTGAGTCTGCCCGCGGCGAAGGCGGTCGCGTCTGGGTACCCGCCAAGAAAGACGCCGAAGGGCGCTGGCAACCTCACCCGGATTCCGGCCGCGATCCTCGCCAGATCCCGACCGAAGAGCGCTGGTACTTCCTCGAGGAAAAGTATCCCGCGTACGGCAACATCGTGCCGCGAGACATCGCCACGCGCGAGATCTTTGACACCTGCATGAAGGGGTTTGGCGTCGGTGGCGGAAACATGGTCTACCTCGACCTGTCGCACAAGTCCCGCGAGGAGCTCGAAACCAAGCTCGGCGGCATCATCGAGATCTACCGCAAATTCGTCGGCGAGGATCCGGTCGAGGTACCGATGAAGATCTTCCCCGGCGTCCACTACTCAATGGGCGGCCTATGGACGCAGTACAGCCCGAACCGCAAGTACGACGAGATCGCGAAGAAGCTCCGTGAGATCAACGACCCGATTGAGGCACGCAACCTGCCGGTCCAGAAACGCAACAACGAGATCCTGCAGCGAAACTACGAGATCGACCAACAGATCGCCGACCTCCGCGACAAGGGCGGCAGCGACGATGAGGTCCAGAAGCTCGAAGACTCGAAGCAGACGCCCGAAAAACTCGAGCCGTACGTCTCGCTCGCAGACCTGCACGGAAAAGACGCTTTGCCGGTCGGTATGGACCCGGACGCGCCGAACAACATGATGACCAACATCCCGGGGCTCTATGCCTTCGGCGAGGTCAACTATCAGTACCACGGCGGCACCCGCCTCGGCGCGAATGCGCTGCTCAGCTGCACGTTCGACGGCCTGTTTTGCGGCCGCAGCGTCGTCAACTTCGTTCGCGAGCGGGCGCACACGCCGGCCGCCTCGCTTCCGAGTTCAATCTTCGACAAGGGAGTTGAAGCCGAAGAAAGCCGAATGAAGCAGCTTGTCGAGTCCTCTGGCGGCGAGAACCCGTACGAAATCGCCAAAGAGCTCGGCCTTGAAATGACCGCCAGTTCGACGGTCATCAAGACCGGTCCGCGCCTGGAGCAGTCGCTGAACAAACTCGAAGAGCTCCGCGATCGCTACAGCCGGATCAGCCTTTCCGACAGCGGATTCTGGACGAACCAAAATCTGTCGTGGGCCCGAGCCGTCGGCGACATGATCGCTCTCGCCGATCCGATCGTCCGGGGAGGTCTGGCCCGCGAAGAGTCACGCGGGTCTCACTATCGCACGGACTTCCTCGGGCGCGACGACAGCCGCTTCCTCAAAACCACGGTCGCGGAGTTCGACGCTTCGACCGGGCGCTCCAAGATCAGTTTCGAGGACGTCGAGCGCGGCCTCGTCGGCCCGCGTGTCCGCGACTACTCCACGACGAAGAAGTCGAAGGCGCAAGTACCCGCCCCCACCTCCGCGGACGATCCCAAGCAGTCGCCGCGCGTTTCCGATCCCAACGCTGACGTCTCCGGCGCTCGCGATGTGCGTGCGCCCGGCGACTCCGAGAAGGTGAGCAGCTAAGCAATGATCCAGTCAAACGACGATACCGACCTCGCGACCGACACCCGCGGGCACGCCGCCAACGGCAAAGGACCGTCCGGAGCCCGGACCATCCGGGTCCGGATCAAGCGGGCCGACTCGCACGGCAAGAACGTGCGCTGGGAAGAGTTCAAGGTCGATCTGCCGTCCGCCGGTGAACGAGACGGCGCGATCAACGTCATCGCCTGCCTTCAGCAGATCGCCTCGAACCCGGTGACTGTCGACGGCACACGCTCGACGCCCGTTACCTATGAATCCGGGTGCCTCGAAGAGGTGTGCGGTTCCTGCACCATGGTGATCAACGGGAAGGTCCGCCAGGCATGCTCGTGCCTCGTAGACGACTACGCCCCGAACGACGGCGACCTGATCACGCTCGAACCGATGAGCAAGTTCCCGGTCGTGCGCGACCTCTGGGTCGACCGCAGCCGCCTGTTCAAAGCGCTCGCCTCCGTCAAGGCGTGGGTCCCGATCGACGGCACCTACGACCTCGGCGAGGGGCCGGAAGAAACGCCGGACGAGCAGCAGACCCGATACAAGCTCAGCACCTGCATGTCCTGCGGCTGCTGCCTCGAGGCCTGCCCCCAGTACACGCTCGAAGAGGACGAATTGAAGTTCGACGAGTCGTTCGTGGGTGCAGCGGTCATCTCACAGGCCCGCTACTTCAACATGCACGAGACCGGTGCAACGATGAAGAAGCAGCGTCTCGACACGCTCGCCGGCCCCGGCGGCATCAACAACTGTGGCAACTCGCAGAACTGTGTGAAAGTGTGCCCGAAGGAGATTCCCCTGACCGAATCCATCGCCGCGATGGGCCGCTCGGTGACCCTGCACCGCATCAAGGAGTTCTTCTCGGGCCGATAAGCGAATTCCGCGGAGGAAACGCTCAACGTGGCCGGCCGCCCCCCGGCCATGTTTCATTTTTGAACCGACGCCGGGGTACGATGGTAGAACGTCACGAATCCCGCCCCGGATCCGTTGAAACAGGAGACTCGATCCAAATGCACGGCTTCGATTCACGAACACCGCGGCTTCAAGGTGCCCGACTCGGGAACACACAGGTGCTCACCCTCGTCGTGATCGTTCTGGTCGCGGTTGTAGGGGTTCTGCTCTTCGTCAACCCGGCTCCGAAGTCGGCTCTCGATCGTCTGAAAGACGAGCAGGCCTCGAGCGCGAACCAGCAGCCCGCCGAGCCGAAGGCGAACGAAACCGCCCCCGACTCCGTGTCGACGCCCGAGCCAACGCCGCAAGCTCAGCCTCGCGAGCCGCGCCCCCAGGAAGTCCCCCTGCGGCTTGAACCGGCAGAAGTGGACTACGGATACGTGCTGGTCGATCAGACCCGTCGGGCGGAGGTTCTGATACATAACGACAGCGACTACCCCGTCACCGTTGAGGCGATCCACACCGCGTGCCCGTGCACCGATGCCGAGGTTGTTCCTCGCACGGTCGCGCCTCGCGGAACATCAGTCCTGACGCTGACCTACACAGCCCAGTCTTTTCCCCACGTCGCCCCCCTCCGCTCGGTTCGTCTGCAAACCCGCGAGTACCCCAGACAGGTCACGAGTCTTCTGATCAAGGCGACCGTCGGCCGGGAGATCCGCCTCAACTCCGATCGCGATCCGCTGATCACGGAGTTGAGCGGAGAACTGCTGGTCGAGAGCTTTGACGGCGAACCTTTCGAGGTGCTCCTCGTGGACGGTCGCGAACCGGAGTTCGTCGACTTCGACCCGGCCTCGGATACCCCGCGATCCTCGTATCTCGTCCGCTACGACTTCACGCAACGGCCCGACAGCGGCATCCCCCGGTACCTCCACGTGGTGACCAACCGTAAAAGCGATCCGCTGGCCGAGATCCCGACTCGCTTCAGCGACAATTTCCGCGAGCAACTCATGGCGCAGCCGCTCTCGTGGCTCGCCGAGAACCGGATGGTTCACGTCACCTTCGACGACGACACAGACACCATCACCCGTCGCGTCAAACTGAAGCGGACACGCACGGAGGCCGGCGAACTCCCAGTGGTCGAGGCGGATATTCGCCCCGCGACTGGGAAATCGGTCATTGGCACGGCCACCGATCGCGATCCAACCGGACCGGCCGCTGCGACCGTCGAGGTCCAATCCGTCGAACCGGACCCGCGCAAGTCGGGCGATTTCTTCGTCGACGTGGAATTCACGCGGAACCCGGACTCCGAGCCGGGGCTTTACCACGGCATCCTGACCTTCATCCGTCCCGACGGGAGTTATACGGAACTGGACGTGGTCACCTACCTGACCGACGGCTCCTGAGTCGGGCCAACCGCCCTCACAGCACGACTGACCGGTACGACTTTCGAAATCTTACCGGAAACCCTTGCGATCACTGAGTTTACGGATGAAGATACATCTACGGCAGTTGCGCAGCCGCGCCGCGCCCTCCGGTGAGTGGTGTCGGAATGGTGGCGACTCCGATAAGTTGTCTCATGCCGACGCAGGCCAAGACGCTCTTGGTGCGTTCGCGTCAGGCACCGCTCGTGGTGGAGACGTGACCGATGAAAATGAAGACGAGTTCAAACGATCTCATCGACCGCCCTCGGGCGTCACAGGCCGACATTGCGCAGTTTGAACAACTTGAGCGACGGGTTCTGCTGACCGGCGACCTCACGTTCATCGAGTCGTTCGAGGCCGACGATCGCGGCAATGTATTCCTGCAGATGTCGCAGGCTCTCGACGGCAACACCGTCAATTCGTCTTCCGTGCAGATTCTCCTCGCCGGCCCCGATGGCCTTCTCGGCACGGCCGACGATGTGGTCGCCGACGTCGTCGTCTCGTACGACGCGCTCAACGACCGCATCGTGATCGAAGGCAACTTCGCGGAATCGACCCGATACGCCATCCGTGTTGACGGTGACTCTATCCGCGACGCCAAAGGCGATTTCATCGATGCCGAGTTCATGGGCATGGGCAACGAGTCCGGTGACGGAACGGCCGGCGGTGAGTTCCTCGTCTTTACCCGTCCTCCCCAACAAGACCTCGTCGCGCGGATCTTTACCGAGTTCGGCAACATCGACATCCTCCTCTTCGGCGACACCACACCCGTGACGGTGGCGAACTTCCTCAACTACGCTCAGTCGGGGCGCTACGACGAGACGTTCTTCCACCGCCTCGTCGATGACTTCGTCCTCCAGGGCGGCGGGTTCTATGCCGACGAAGACTTCACACCCGTCGATACCGACGCGCCGATCATCAACGAGTTCGAGCTTTCGAACCTGTTCGGCACGGTCGCGATGGCTAAGTTGGGCGGCGATCCGAACTCCGCGACAAGCCAGTTCTTCTTCAACCTCGCCGACAACTCCGAAAACCTCGACAACCAGAACGGCGGGTTCACCGTCTTCGGAGAGATCACCCCGGAGTCGTTCGACGTGCTCGCGGCGCTCGCCGGTCTGACCACGGTTGACGCTTCGGCTCAGGCCGGCGGAGCCTTCACGGATGTCCCGGTCGTCGATCCCGACGCGGTCGATGGCGACCTCACGCCGAGTGACCTCGTCATCCTCACGCGTGTGTCGATCATCCAGGATGTCTCGGGGCAGCCCTTCCAGCAGCTCGGGGCGGAGGACACGCGGGTGTTCTCCACGAACATCGCCGGCAACAACTCCAAGGTCTACGTCTACGACCTTGACGGCCTCAACAGCGGGAACATCGACAACTTCGTGAGCGTCGTGTTCTCACCGTACAGCAACGCCGTTCATTCGATCATCATCCACGACGGCTTCGAAGGCCGCATCGGCATCTCGATCGCCGACGCGAACAGCGTTGGCATCATCCGAGACCTGCGAACCACCGCCCAGGGCGAGTTGGCCTTCATCGCCTCCGAAGCGCTGATCGGCTCAATCTACCTCCGCCACTCCGTGGTCGGGATGGACCTGGCCGGATTCACCCTCGGCGGCGGACTGGAGATCGGCGAGGACGTGGCCCGCGACGGGCTCGACATCGAGAACCGCCTCGGCGTGTATGTCGAGAACGGATTCGTCGGCAGCCTCACCGTCCTCGGCAACGTCGAGGCCGACATCGTGCTCGAAGGTGGAACGCGCCTGATCCGCGTGCTCGGCCAGACGATCGATTCGACGATCCGCATCGGCAACGATGGTGTCGCCGACCTCGCCAATCCGCCGGCGGCGACGAACATCGTGCTGGGTCAGGCCGACAACACCGGGATCTCGAGCGCGATCCCTCTGGGCCTCGTGCGTGCGACCAACTGGACCAACTCATCGGACCAGATCGCCGAGATCGTCGCCCCGACCCTTCGGGCCTTGGTCGTCACGGGCAACCCGAGCGCCGGACTCGCCGGCGACTTCGAGGCCAACCTGACGCTCGCGGGCGACGTGGAGAACCCCTTCACGCTGCTCAGTGCCTTCGTGCGCGGCAGCGTCTTCGGTTCCACGTGGGATATCACCGGCGACGTCAATCTGCTCCGCTTCGTGACCGGCTTCTCCAACTCGACCGCGACCTTCAGCGCGGATGTGAGAAACCTGATCGCCGGCGCGGTTTCCGGCTCGACCATCGAGGTCGAGGGCGCGATGAACATGGTCCGCTCGCTCGAGTGGGACGCCTCGTTCTTTACCAGCCAGAACGTGGTTCGCAGTTTCTTCGTGCTAGGCAACGCTCAACTCGGCCTCGCCGGCAACTTCAGCGGCGAAGTGGTCATCAACCAGTCGCAGTTCGACGCACCGGTCTACAACATCCGCATCAACGGTGCCGCGACCGACGGCACCATCGGCGTCGGCGGCGATCTCTTCACCGCCGTCATCGTCGGCAACACCGACAACTTCACACTCCTCGGCTCCGGCGATGCGCGCAACATCATCTTCTTCGGGGATTCCATCGAAACCACCGTCGAGTGGCTCAACATCACGAACGTGCTGCGTACCGGTGACTTCATCGACGGCGTCATCGGAACCAACGACATCGACCGCCTCATCGTGTTCGGTGATCTCACCGGCGACGTCGAACTCCGCACCGCGAACCTCGTCGCGATCTACGGCGACGCGAGTTTCGATTACTTCTCGAACTCGACCAACACGCTGTTCATCCAAGGCGATGTCATCAACAGCAACTGGAATTTCGAGGGAACATCGTTCTCCGGCCCGAACAGCATCGGCACCCTGACGGTCAGGGGTTCCCTGCAGGATTCGATCATTACCGCGGACCGGAATATCACTTCGATCACCGCCAAGGGTATGTTCAACTCGGAACTGTATGTCGGCGCACCCGAAGGTCAGTTCGGTCTGCCCGACTCGCCCGAGGGCATGGACCTCGACGCCACGATCGGCTCGATCCAGATCACCGGTATCGGCGGCAACCAGGATTCTCTCGTCAACAGTTTCATCGTTGCAGGACGAATCGACTCGGCGTTCGTCTTCCGCCCGCAGACGAGCAACTTCGGGACTCCGTTCGGCATCGCCGCCGGTTCGATCGGTCAGATCACAACCGTCTTCCCGAACTTCACGGTCAGTCGCTCGAACCCCAACGCGATTCTGCCGCAGGGCGACTACGAGGTCCGCATCGGGTTCGTCCCGGCCTGATCGCGACGCGAATTCTTCACTTTGCAAACCGGCGCGCCGACGCCGGTTTTTGTTGAGCAACGGCTGGGCAGGACCAACGCCATCTATAATTCGCTCAACCAGGCCCGGAGGACTCCCAGCGCATGCAGGAACACGACGCGTCATCGCGCCCCGAGGGCGATCTCAGGCCAGAGGAACGCAGACCCGCGAGTTGTCGCATCGCGGCGGTCGACATCGGCTCCAACAGCATCCGGCTCGTCGTCGCCGAGGCCGCGTCAGCGCGCCTGTACCGCCTGCTTACCGACGAGAAGGCGCACATCGCCCTCGCCGCCGGTGCGGCTCGCGATGGCACGCTCCTGCCCGACGCCATCGAAGGCGCCGTCACCGCGATTACAAGCATGGTCTCCATCGCGCAGGGTTTCGGGGCAGAGCAGATCCGCCTCGTCGCGACGGCCGCCGTCCGCGACGCCCCCAACAAACAAGACTTCATCCATCTCGTGCAAGCACGAACCGGGATGCATACGGAAATCCTCAGCGGCGACGATGAGGCGAGACTCGCCCACGAATCCGTCGCCCACGCGTTCGACCTCTCCGCCGCTCGGGCAGCCGTCCTTGATATCGGTGGCGGGAGCACCGAACTCGCTCTGTCCGCAGGAGGTGTCGTCGAACGACTGATCTCGATCCCCATCGGCGCGGTACGGCTTACCGACCGGTTCGGCCCCGCCGACCGAACCGACCCAACGGGCAACCAGGCGATGTACAACTTCGTCCGAAGGACCCTTCGCGCCCGCATAGAGAAACCGAGCGTCCAGCCGCAGGTCATGTTCGGAACCGGCGGCACGTTCACCACGCTCGCCGCCATCGCGATGAAGCGAGCCGAAGCGGAGTCCCCGACCGGTCCCGCCGAGAGCTCGGGCGCTCCCGCCCGCGTGCGCGGCTACGAGATCTCGCGAGCCGAGGTGAAGCACATTCTGCAGTGGCTCCGCTCGATGGATGTCGAACAACGGCGCAGCGTCCCGGGGCTTTCTGCCGACCGCGCCGGGATCATCGTCGCGGGCATCACCCTCGTCGAAGGGGTCATGCGGCGGTTGGGCGTGAACAACCTCAGAATTCACGATCGCGGCGTGCGCGACGGCATCCTCCTCGAGATGCTCCGCGATCGATTCGCGACGCAGATGACAACCTCGGGCTTTCCCGATCGGCAGCGCGGAGTCATTGAGTTCGGCCGGCGATGCAACTTCGAAGAGTCCCACAGCAAGCATGTCGCCGAGCTCGCCCTGTCGATGTACGACCAGCTCGCCGCGATCGAGTCATCTGAGTCGGGCAGCCTTCCGTTCTGGGCCTCCGACGAGTCCCGCGAGATCCTCCACGCCGCATCGCTCCTCCGCGATGTGGGATACTTCATCAACTACACCGGCCACCACAAGCACAGTTACCACCTGATCGTGCACAGCGAGCTCCCCGGGTTCTCTCCTCGCGAACTGGAACTCATCGGAACGGTCGCGAGGTATCATCGCAAGGCTCGCCCGAAGAAGAAGCACGCCCACTATCGGAATCTCGACAGCGACGACAAACCGATCGTCCGCCGCCTCGCCGCGATCCTCCGCATCGCCGACGGGCTCGATCGCACCCACACGCAGCTCGTCGAATCGATCAATCTGACGCGATCAGCGCACCGGTACACGCTCACCGCCCGATCACCGCGGGATATCAGCGCGGACATCCTGGGCGGGCAGCGCAAGGCGGACGTCTTCGAGCGAGAGTTTGAGATGCCCATGGAGATCATCGCGTCGGGACACGCTGCGCCGTGAGTGCTTCGGTCCAATCGATCCTTGAATCCCGCTTCGGTTTCCCGTCGCTCCGCCCGCTGCAACAGCGGATTATCGACCGCGTGATGTCGAGCAAGGATGCACTCGTCGTGATGCCGACCGGCTCCGGCAAGAGCCTGTGCTATCAACTTCCCGCTCTGTCGCTCTCCGGACGCGACGGCACCGGTCCCGGCGTTGCCCTCGTGTTCAGCCCGCTCATCGCGCTGATGGAAGATCAGGTCGCCGCGCTCCGCAAGAAGGGAATCCGAGCCCAGTACATCAACTCAACGCTCTCGCGAACCGAACGGGACCGCCGATACCAGCAACTCGCCGAGGGCGAGTTCGAACTGATCTACGCCACGCCTGAGCGGATGGAGAAGCCGCCGTTCGTCGAAGCACTCGACCGTGTGCCCGGCGGCGTGAAGCTCCTCGCCGTCGATGAAGCTCACTGCATCAGCAAATGGGGCCACGACCTCCGACCGGCGTACCAGCGCGTCGGCGAGTTCCGCCGGCTGATCGGCTCCCCCCCCACCGTGGCCCTGACCGCCACCGCGACCTTGCGCGTCCGCGAGGACATCCGGGCAACCCTTGGGCTCCCCGAGTCCGAGATGCCCCTGTTCGCGAGCGACATCGACCGTCCGAACCTCACAATCCGCGTTCACGAGTGTTGGGACGACGCCGACAAAGATCGGCGCATCGTCCGCACCGCAACGGAGATGGGTGGCACCGGCATCGTCTACTTCGCGCTGATCAAGGATCTCGAACGGGCCGCCGACCGGCTCCGCCGCAAGATGCCCGACCGTCGCATCGAGATCTACCACGGCCAACTCGACCCGCACCGCAAGAAGCGCGTCTACGACCGGTTCATCGACGCCGGATCGGACGACAACCTCCTCCTGCTCGCCACCAATGCCTTCGGCATGGGTGTCGACAAGCCCGACATCCGGTTCATCCTCCACGCGCAGATCCCGGGCTCGGTCGAAGCGTACTATCAGGAGATCGGGCGGGCTGGTCGCGACGGGCTGCCCTCGCGCTGTGAGTTGCTCTACTGTCAGGACGACCTCTCGATCCAACAGAACTTCATCGAGTGGGCTAATCCTTCCGCCGACCTGCTCGCGCAGGTCGCATCCACCATCGAAACGCGCTTCGGCGAAAATGTTCCCGGCGACTCGACCTTCACCGAGGACGATATCCGCCTGCTCGTGCTCGGCAAAGGGCGCGGCGACGGCCGGATCGGCTACGCCCTGACCACCCTCGAGAAACTCGGCGTCATCGAACCCGCACCGTTCGTGGGCCACTTCCGTTTCGCCCGACCGCTCGACGACCGTTCCCTCTCGGCGGACGAAATCAACAGCAAGAAGCAGCGCGACCTGACCCGCCTACTCGACCTGGTCAGACTCACACGCAGCGAGGGGATCCGCGCGTTCATCCGAGACTATTTTGATCTGCCCACCGACGAATCGGGCACCGGTTGATCGCCCGCGGAGGCGCGCGTTGCTACGCTTGCCCCCTTGACCAGCGCACCATCAACATCATCCAGGCCTCGCTTCTACTACGGATGGACGATGCTCGGCGTCGCGACGGTCGCGACCATCTCCACATCCCCCGGCCAGACATTCCTCGTCTCCCAGTTCTACAGCTCGTTTCAGAGAGAACTGGGGCTGGACGAAGCCGCTCCCCTCGCGACCGCCTACGGCATCGGCACACTCGGCGCGGGACTGCTCATGCCGCTCGTCGGCTCGCTCTCGGACCGATTCGGCACGCGCGTGATGATGGGCATCGCCGCGGCGTTGCTCGCCTTCACCTGCGCGATGATCGGCTTCGCCGAGAACATCTATCAGCTCGGACTCGCATTCTTCTGCCTTCGTGCGTTCGGCCAGGGAGCGCTCGGCCTCGTCGCAGGCCACACACTGGCCATGTGGTACGAGAAGCGTCTGGGAATTGCAGAGAGCGTCCGTCACACCGGTATGTCGCTGGCCAACGTACTCCTCCCGCCGATCGCGATCGCCCTGATCGCGTGGCTCGGCTGGAAGAGCGCGTACGCGCTGCTCGGCTTGGGTGTATACCTCGCGGTCATCCCACTGGTCGTCATCGTCTTCCGCAACAAGCCCGAGGACATCGGCCAGCATCTCGACAACATTGCACCCGAGGAGCACCACAGCCTCGAAGATGCCGAACCCGACGCCGCGGCGGAGATCTCGCGCGACACGCACGGGCCGCGAGCAGGAACCCCACTCCCGCCTGATTTCACAGCGAAGCAGGCGATCCGCACCGGCGCATACTGGATCGTTACCGGCGCGCTGGTCGCGAACGCCGCGATCTTTACCGCCATCGCGCTCGAGCACCAGGTCATCGTGCAGGACGCGGGGCACGGCCCCGAAGTTGCCGCCAGACTGATACCGCTCGCCGGCCTCGTCGCGATGCTCGCCGTCCCGATCAGCGGAATGCTCGTGGACCGCTTTCGCGAACGTATCCTTCTCGCGTGCACCACCGTCCTTCTCGGCCTCTCCTGCACCTGCGTCGCGTTCGCGTCGGCGCTGCCCGCCCTCTACGGCGCAATGGTGCTCATGGGCATGACCCAATCGCTGATCTTCGTACTCGCCAGCCCGATCTTCGCGCGTTACTTCGGCCGCAAGCATCACGGCGCAATCCGGGGAACGCTCACGAGATCGATGATCATCGGCACAGCCGTCGGCCCGGTATTGCTCTCGCTGGGCGCGAAGTTCTCAGACGGTTACCGACTCCCGTTGCTCGCCTGCGCGCTGCTGACCATCCCGCTTACCGTTGCGGCCCTCTCGATGAAGCAGCCGGAGCATCCCGAGTCCACGAGCTGAGGCCGAGATCGCACCGCCTTTAGCAGTCGGCGCCGAACTGACCCAGCACAAGATTCAGGTCCGCGAGATCCACCTCGCCACTGCCGTCGGCGTCGCCTTGGGTCGTGGTCTGGCCGAAACTCGCCAGCACGAGATTCAGATCGGCGAGATCGACTGCGCCGTCACCCGTCACATCGCCGTTGCAAGGCACCGCATCCGTCGTAATCGAGATACAAACCGAGTTCACCACGCCCGCGTCGATCAGATTGTGATCCGTCACCGTGATCGTCCAATTGCCGGCGACCGACGATCCGGTGAAAACACCCAGCGATTCGGTAGGGAGAATCTCGCCGAAAAACATCGGAGACGGCCCTCCCGGGCTGCAGAGTGCGTCGGCGCTGGCCGTGGCAGCGTCGGTGAACGTGGCATCGATATCATCGCCTCCGCAACCGAACGACCATGTGCCGATACCGACCCGGTCGATCAGGATCGCGGACTGACCGCCGTGGGAGACCGAGATGGTCAGATCCCCGAGCCATTCGTGCGCCACATCGACAGACACCGTGACGCCCTGCACCGTACCGACGGCATCCGGCGGCACGGTCAGCACCACCGATGCGCTGGATGAACCGTCCGGGATAGGCAAGCTAGCGCTTGAGCACTGGACGAGATCGGCGGACGCACTGGCCGTGACCAGGGCACCAACGGTGCAGGCAATCATTCGATCAGCGAGCGGCATTGGCGTTCATCTCCGAGTTTCGGCTGGCGTCCTGATACTGCGGCGGGTTGCTCATGCCGAGCGTGTGGCATTGCCCCACCGTGTTACCCATGTTGTTGGCGCCCGGGAGTTGTCCGCGCGCGACCTCCACGACACCGTCCTCCGGGTTGGTGAGGAACAGCCCGCTGAAAAAATTGCACCAGGCGCCGGATGCCGAGGTTGTCCAGAAGTACACCCGCGAGCGGGCATCGTTCGGAATCCCGCTCAGCCACGCCGCGGCGCCGTCGACGGACAGGTCCGCGTTCTCCCCACAGCCGCTCCCGAAAATGTCGCCCAGCGCCGCGAGGTTGCCGGCCAGCGGGGTGCCCTGGTACGGCGTGCCAAGCGACTGGATCAGCCGCGGCCCCTCCGCCCAATCCATCGCACTGAAGTAGTAGGTGTACAGGTGAAGGGCCGCGCAGCCGCCCTGACTGTGCGCCACGACTCCGGACGACTTCGTCGTATCGGCGAGTGCATTGAGCAGCAGCGCGAACTGATCGTGGCTCCGATTGGCTTCGGGATCTGAAAAGACCTCGATCGCTCCGAAAAAGTTCCCGAGCGGCCACGGATTCCCGTCGGCGCAGTACCCATGGACCAGCAGCAGGTTGTGGCCACCGGCCACGCGGTCGATTCCCGGAACATCGAGGTCAACAACGAAGCGGAGATCCTCGCTTCGGCGAGCAACGCGCATCTCCTCAAGGATCCGTCCGGGGTTCGCGATGCCGGCGACATCCGCGTCGATCCGAAGCGGCATCGCGTCGGAGCCGGAGAGCAGGGCCAAACTACGCGGACAGCGGACCTCGACATGCCGAAGTTCAAACGGCCCGGACGCCCCCGCTCGCCCGATCCAGCGGGCGTCGACATCTAGGGGCAGCGAATCCTCGCCGTCAGCGCCCGCCTGCAGCATCGTCATCCCGCCGATCCAGCAGATCGGGACGGCGTTCCCACGGCCGTCGGTGCCCCAAAGCTGTGCGGTGACGCGGCAATGCTCAACACGCCCGCGATCCAGCGCCCCGATATCGATCCGGAGCGTTGGGCCTTGCCCGGACATCTTGGCAAGCGCGCCGCCTCCGACGATCACGTCTTCAGCAACAACACCGAGCGTGTGCTGCGCGGTCCGCAGGAGCGACCTGCCGCGGGCGACGATCTGAACGCTCTGCTCACCCGCCTTGTCCGCCGTGAAAAATCCCGACGACACGCCGCCGTCGTTCGCCGTCATCGGGATCGTGACTCGGCGCCCGTCCGGCGTCGAGACGATCATCTCCAGAAGTACATCGCGAACCACTGGCCCATTTCGTGATTCGTGGGCCGAGGCGCGGAACTCGATCGGGCGACCAACGACCGTCCGATCCGTGACGCGAGCCGATAGCAGCCCCGCCGGGCTTTCGGTGGCGAACGCGAGGTACGCGACGCCTGTTCCGGCGGGTGCGTTTATGGATGCTTGCCACCGACCGGGCTGGTGCGCCCGCACGTCATAGCCTGTGAAGAATCCGATCGCTTGAATCTCAACGGTCTGCGCGCCGGCCGACTCCGTGGCGGGAGTCAGCCGGACTGGCCCACGACCGCTTCCATCATCGAGCGTCAGCACAAGATCGTCTCGGGCCTGCGAAACCGGAACGATGCGCAGGTCACCCCCACCGTCAACGGGCAAGACGCCGTCCCAACGACCGTCGGCATCCAACTCCACCCGAAGCATCGCGCCACGCGACCAGAGCGGGATGTCCGCCGGGCTGACCGGTGCGAGCGGGCCGCCGAGCAGCATCTCCTCGGGCGGCGCCGCCCGGTGCTTCGGCGTCACCACCACCGGTGCCGCGTCCGTCGCAATTGCACACATCAGCGCGAGTGCCAATACGAGTAGCCGATGCATGAGCCGCTCCTCCATTCGAAGAAACTACAGCCACAATGCGAGGGGGCACAAGGAAAAGTCGGTGAAATCAGCGCGCAGAGCGACTCGTCGTTCGCACACCATGAAAAAAGGGCGGCCCCGACCGGAGCCGCCCTGCGAAGGCATCGATCGGCGAGACTCAGCAGTCGGTGCCGAAGTTCGCCAGCACGAGGTTCAGGTCTGCCAGATCGACATTCCCGCTGCCGTCGGCATCGCCGTCGCTGGTCACCTCACCGAAGTTCGCGAGCACAAGGTTGAGGTCCGCCAGATCGACGGAGTTGTCGCCGGTCACATCGCCGGGACAGTCGGTCTCGCACAGGGCGACCCACTCGGCCAGCCCGGTCGCACTGCCGGAGCCCGGGCCTTCACCGTTGCCGGCCTGGGTGAACGCGCCGCCGATGATCAGGCTGTCGTCGGTCGAGGTGATCGCGGCCGGGTTGTCGGCACTCGCACCGAGCCCGAACCCACCGCCGACCTCTTCCCACGACGTCCCGTTCCACTTCGCGAACTTGCGGGCCTGTCCGAGATCCGTCTGCTCGAAGTTGCCCACGGCGTAGAGTTCACCGTTGAACACTTCGAAGCCGCGAACCTCGCGACCAGCCTGCGGGAAGCCGGGCATGGCCTCCCACTGCGTGCCGTCCCAGCGCGCCACAGCCGCGGACACCGTGCCGGACTGCGAACCGAGGCGATCGAATCGCCCGCCCACGTAAAGCTTCTCACCGGAGCCGTCATCGAACACCTGGAGCGCGAGAACCTGCGACACGATGCTCGTGGCACGGAAAACGCCGCCACCGACGCTTGAGAAGTCGGTGCCGTCCCACTTCATGATGTTGTTGGACTCGATGAGCGGATTGTTCGGGTCGTTCAGGTCTTCATCGAAACTCGAGAAGCGGCCGCCAAAGTAGACCTCGCCCTGGTATTCGGCCATGGCGATGATGACTGGGGCGACCAGACCGCCGAACTCGTCAGACCAGGTGTTCCAGGTCGTCCCGTCCCATGTCGCGAACGTCGGCTTCTGGACGATGGTTCCGCCGTCGATGTAACCGCCGTTCCCGCCGGTGACGAGCAGCCCGTTGTAGTCAAGCCCGTCCCACATGAAATCGAATGTCCCGGTGAAGGGGCTATTCGGGATGGCGCTGACCTTTACGCCGTCCCAGCGAACGAGACCACGGGAGTTCGGAAGCGTCTGACCGTTCACGGTCACACTGTTGAACGACCCCGCGATGTAAACCTGTTCGCCGTTGCCATCGTCGTAGGTAAAGAACCCGGCGACAAAGTTGTCCGGCGTAGAGTTCCCGAGGCCGCTGAACTGCCCCGTACCGATGTCGTATCGACCCCAGCGGGTCGTGCCGGGTTCGCCCCCGAGCGAACTGAAGCCCCCCCCGATGAAGACCTCATCGCCGATACGCTCGACCGCCGACACCGACCCACCGACCGCTCCCGGCTGACCGATTTCGAGGTCCCAGACCGGGCAGATCAGAATCGGTCCCGCCGACGCCACTCCAGCGACCGTCAGGCCCGCCATCGCGGACAACAAGATTCCACCCCTCTTGCGTTGGTTCATTGCAATCTCCACTTCTCTTCTGACTCAAGTATGCGTTGCCGGCTGGTACACACCCCGGAAGCCGGCTATCTCCTGAATCACAGTACCCGCGGCTGGTCGCGCCGGATGAACCACCGATTCCGAACGAACGAAATACCGGAAATGGTCTACAGGATTCCCCAGATCCGGCAAGCCCAAAACGACACAAGCCCTGGCGACGCCAGAGCTTGTCAGTACCCCCCTCAGGACTCGAACCTGAAACCCGCTGATTAAGAGTCAGCTGCTCTACCGATTGAGCTAGGGAGGCAAAGGACCGGAATGTTCGCCGGCTAGCCCGGCGCGGACCAGAGTATATCGGGCTCGGATCACGCGAGCAAGACAGATTGACCCCCCTTCTGGCCTTCGCTACACTGCTTCGCTCGCCACGCTCCGCGGCAAGGAGCGGGCCACATCGCACCGTTGACCCCCCGCTTCCGACGCCTTCCAGCCGTCCGGAACGATCCGACTCTCCCGAGGCAGCCATGCACCCGACACATCGCATTTCATACGGCCGTACCCGTCGTCGTCGTAGCCACCTCGCGCTCCGCCCCAACGTGCCCGGTGCCTGCCCCCTGACATCCCTCCCCAAGCAGCACCACCGTGCCTGCCCCGAATCCGGCTACGTCCGCCCGGGCCTGCGCATCACGGTCCGCAAGCACGGCATCGGTCTGGACAACTGATCCACACCCGCGCTCTTTCTTCCCGCCGCCCTTTCTCCGGATGACGCTCGATGCGAATTGCCATCGATGCCATGGGGGGTGATCACGCCCCCGACGCCATCATCAAAGGATCGCTCGACGCGCTCGATCTCCTGAATGAAGGCGATCAGATCGTGCTGGTCGGTGACCGCACAATCATCGAAGAGCACATCCACGAGCGGGGCATCTCCGACGCTCGTCTGGACATACACCACGCCGCCGACCAGATCGCCATGGACGAATCGCCGGTGGATGCCGTGCGTTCCAAACCGGATTCGTCGATCGTTCAGGCCATGCAACTCGGCTCGAAACGTCACTCGGACAATCCGGTCGATGTGGTCATCTCAGCGGGAAACACCGGCGCCTGCGTGTCCGCCGCAACCATGTATATGCGTCGTCTGCCCGGCGTCCACCGCCCGGGCATCGCCACGGCAATTCCGACCTTCCACGGCCCTGTCATCGTCTGCGATGTGGGCGCCAACCCCGAACCCCGAGACACCCACCTCGCGCAGTACGCCGTGATGGCCGAAATCTATGCGAAGAAGGTGCTTCGCATCGCTTCGCCGCGAGTGGCGCTGCTCAATATCGGCTCGGAGGAGGCGAAGGGCACGGGCATGGTCAAGGCCGTCCGCGACATGATCCGCGACATCCACGACCTGAACTACACCGGCTTTATCGAAGGCCGAGAGGTCTTCGAAGGCGGCGCCGACGTCATCGTCACCGACGGCTTTGTCGGCAACACGATGCTCAAGCTCGCCGAGGGCTTCGCCAAGTCGCTCTTCAAGGCCATTGCCCACGAAGTCTTCGAGGCCGATCCCGATCTCGCGATGCGGCTTCAGCCTGTCGTCGAGTCGCTCATGAAGAAGAACGACTACCACGAATACGGCGGCGCCCCCCTCCTTGGCGTCAACGGCGGCTGCATCATTTGCCATGGTTCGTCCGAAGCCCGCACGATCCGGGCCGCGGTCCGGGCGGCACGCGAGTACGTCGCCGCCGGCGTCAACGACGCCATTGTCGAACGCGTGACCGCGATCGATGAGCACGCGTCCAGCGTCGAAGCCGCCTCGGCGTAATCCCATCGGATCCCGCGGCAGACACCGCTCGAAACGCGTACCATCCTCGTTTCGGACGCCCTTTGGGCCATAATTTCGCGCGGACTCGACCCGCCCGAGGATGTATGAATCAGAACAATCCCTCACACGAGAAACTGACCCACCCGTCCATCGGAGTGGAGATCATCGGTACGGGTCAGGCCATTCCCGACAAGGTTCTGTCCAACGACGATCTCAAGCAGTACATGGAAACCTCCGACGAATGGATCCGCCAACGCACCGGCATCCGCGAACGCCGCATCGCTGATCCAGCCAAGGGCGAGGATGTGGTCTGGATGTGTTCCAAGGCGCTCCGGGCAGCGATCGAAGACGCGGGCATCGACCCGAGCGAAATCGACCTCCTGATCGTCGGGACCGTTTCGGGAACCATGACCTGCCCATCAACGGCCTGCCGGGTCGCGGCGGAGGTAGGTGCTATCGGTGCAGGGGCGTTCGATGTGCTCGCCGCCTGTTCCGCGTTCGTTTACGGGACCAACCTGGCCCATGACCTGATCCGGGGCGGCAACTACAAGACCATCGCGGTTATCGGCTGCGACGTCATGTCCAGCATGCTCGACTACTCCAACCGTGCCGTCTCGATCCTCTTCGGAGACGCCGCGGGCGCCGCAATCCTCCGGGCCTGCGACGACCCGACCAAGGGCACGCTCACCTCCGTCATGCACGCCGACGGCCGTGGATGGGCAGACCTCTACATTCCGACCCGCGACCACGATTTCCCGGACGACGCAGAGCCCGACGGGTACGAAATGGGCACGCTCCGAATGAACGGTCGGGGTGTGTACAAGTTCGCAGTCAGCAAATTCCCGCAGCTGATTCAGGAAACGCTTGATCGCGTGGAAATGAGCGCTGACGACATCGACCTCTTCCTCTGTCACCAGTCGAACCTGCGCATGCTTGAATCCGCGCGCGAACGGTTCGGCATCCCAGAAGAGAAGATGCCGATCAACATCGACCGCCTCGGCAACTGCTCCGCCGGCTCTGTCTCCGTGCTCCTTCACGAGTCGCGCCAGGCGGGCAAATGCAACGACGGCGACCTCGTCCTGTTCCTTGCGTTCGGCGGCGGCCTCACCTGGGCCTCTTCCCTCTGGCGTTTCTAATCCCTACCGAAAGGAAACCCGTGAGCAACCAACCAATCATCCTCTGTCCCGGGCAGGGCGCTCAGGTCATCGGAATGGGCAAGTCGTGGTCCGACGCCTCGCCGGCCGCGAGACGGATCTTCGACCGCGCCGATGAGGTCCTCGGCGATCGCCTCGGGGCACCGCTTTCGCAACTGTGCTTCGAAGGTCCCCCCGAGCGTCTGAACCGGACCGACATCGCCCAACCAGCGCTCTACGTCGCGGGCGTGGCCAGTTTCCATGGTGAGTTCGGCGACCTTGGCCCTTCGGAACTCGCCGCCGCCGCCGGCCTCTCGCTCGGCGAATACACCGCCCTGCATATCGCTGGTGCGTTCTCGTTCGAGGACGGCCTGGAACTCGTCACGCTCAGGGGCCGGGCTATGCAGGACGCCGCCGAAGCCGCTGACTCCAGCATGGTCGCGCTGATCGGTGCCGACGAGCAGCAAGCAAACGCGGTGTGCGACGCCGCTCGAGGCGACGGCGTGCTCGTCCCCGCAAACTTCAACGCGCCCGGCCAGATCGTCATCTCCGGATCCATGGCGGCTTGCGATCGGGCCGTCGACGAAGCCGGAAATCACGGTCTTCGCGCCACGAAACTCGCCGTTGCCGGGGCCTTCCACTCCCCCATCATGCAGCCAGCCGCAGACCGCCTCAAAGAAGCCCTCGACGGCGTCTCCGTCGCTGAACCCGGCTGCCCGGTCGTCTCGAACGTCACAGCGACCCCGCACGCCGCCGATTCTGGGGAAGATTTCGGCGCACGCACGCGACGCCTCCTCGTGGAACAACTCACTTCTCCGGTAAGATGGGCGGAGAGTTGTGTCTGGCTCAGCCAGAACGTCTCAGGCGAGTTCCACGAACTCGCCCCCAACAAGGTGCTCAGCGGGCTCATGCGTCGCATCGACCGGTCCGTCAAAGTCACCAACCACGATGCCCCACGGGAGTTGGCCTCATGAAGTTTGTTCAACGACTCATCGCGTTTGCTTCGATTTCCTGCCTCTCGCTGACATTCGTCAGCATGCCCGGTTGCGGCGAAGAAGAGGAAGAGGTCGCCCCGCCGCCGGTCGTCAACACGAAACCGCGCTGGTTTATCCAGGACCTGAGTATGGACCTCAAGGTCCAGTTCCCCGAGAAGTACGCGCCGGAGTCTGAGGGCCTCGCTCAGGCCATCGCCGACTTCGCCTCCGCGATGGCTCGCGGCGACCACTCGGCCTTCGGTTCGATGCTCGCGCCCGCCGACGCCGGATTTCTCAACGACTTCCTTGTCCCCACGGGCGAGTGGCGGGAGCGCACCGAGCCGATCCGCGCCGTGCGAATCGTGAATCTCAGCGATGGAGAGTCCATCGCGCAGGTTGCGATCGCCGTCGGGACCGAGAGCGAGGCCTATCTGACGGCGTGGACCGCTTCACGCGTCCAGGGCGATCAGTGGCAGTTCGCAGCGATTCCGGTGGGCCCGCGCACAACGTCTCGCGTGGCACAGTTGGATGACGCACCCTTCACCCCTGATGCCGTCGTGATCTCCCCTCCGGAACTGCCCGAGCCCGCTGGCAGCCCCGACGGCGCTGACGACGGATTCGGCGACCCCGGAGGTGATGATTTCACGCCACCGTCCCCGTCCGGACCGGGATCACCTTCCAGCCCGAGTTCTCCGTCGAGTCCGGGATCCCCGTTCGGCAACTGACCCATCGTTCAATCACGCCCCGCTCCGCAGCGTCGCGAATGCCCAGCGTCGCCGGCTATCCACCGCCCCCTTGAGGACCGCATGAACGAATCCGCCCCCACCCGAGTCGCCCTCGTCACCGGTGCCAGCAGAGGCATCGGCAAAGCCATCGCACAGCGTCTCGCCGCTGACGGACGCAAGGTCGTTCTCGCCGCGAGATCCGAGGGAGCGCTCAATGAGGTCGCCGACGAGATCCGCAGCGCCGGCGGCGAAGCATCCGTCGCCACGCTGGACGTGTCCGATGCGGACGTTCTCGCCTCCGGGATCGAGGGAATCATCGAGACCGAAGGACGCCTGGACATCATCGTGAACAACGCGGGCATCACCCGCGACAACCTCGCCCTCCGCATGAGCGATGAGGACTTCATGGAAGTCCTGCGCGTAAACCTGCTTTCGGCGTTCGTCGTCTGCAGGACCGCGGCCCGATCGATGATGCGGAACAAGTTCGGTCGAATCGTAAACATCGCCTCGACCTCCGGCGTCGTGGGGAACGCCGGCCAGGCCAACTACGCCGCCGCCAAGGCAGGCCTGATCGGCATGACCAAATCACTCGCCCGCGAGCTCGGGGGCAAGGCCATTACCGCCAACGCCATCGCTCCCGGCTTCATCGAAACCGACATGACCGCCTCGCTCGGAGACGACATCAAGAGCCGAATCATGGAAAGCATGGCCCTCCGTCGCCTCGGACAACCTGAGGACATCGCCGCCGCCGTGGCCTACGTTTCGTCCGACGGGGCGGGCTTCCTCACCGGACAGACCATCTGCGTGGATGGCGGCCTCACGATGTGCTGAATCCGGTCCGATCGCCTCATTACCCCACCCGAATCCCCTCAGACCCTGCCGGGGGGTCCCGAATCGCCGAAATTACTGGCAGTCGGGCCCTCGGATCGCTATATTCACCCCACTGCCCCCGCCCGGGGTCGCGTCGTCGCGACAGGCCCGCGTCGGGAGCAACCAGACAGCCCGGAGAGTTCACTCGTGGTCGAATCAGAAGTTGAATCCAAAGTCATCGATATCGTCGCTGAACAGATGGGCGTGGACCGCTCGGAGATCACCCGCGAGACCAGTTTCGTGAACGATCTCAACGCCGACAGCCTCGATACCGTCGAGTTGGTGATGGAGTTTGAAGACAACTTCGACACATCCATCCCCGACGACAAGGCTGAGCAGATCAAGACCGTTGGTCAGGCCATCGAGTTCATCTGCCAGGAAAAGGGAATCACCGCCGGTTGAGCGGCTCCTGATCCCTCATGGCTTTCGCCGGCCTGGTTCAGCATTCCATCCCCAAAGCACCCGCGGGCCGCTCCGGCGGTCCGTGCTGTGTATTGTGGGGACTCTGCAACCCCGGTTTATCTCCGCGCCCGCGACTGAGCGGAGCACCCTGCGAGGTCTGATCCACGATGAATACGCCTGCCCACACCCGCGAACGCGTCGTCGTCACCGGCATCGGTGCCGTCACGAACCTCGCCCACAACGCCCGCGACACGTGGGCCGCCATGCGCGAGGGCACGAGCGGAATCTCGCCGATCACCGGTTCGTACTTCGACGAATGGTCCGACGACCAGTGGGATGTCAAGATCGCCGGTGAGGTCCGCGACTGGGACCCCGGCCTGCACATGGACAAGCGCGAGGCGCGCCGGATCGACCGCTTTTGCCAGTTCGCGATCGTCGCCGCCAACGAGGCCGTCGCCCAGGCGGGCATCGACTTCGCCTCGCACCCCGACCTCACGCGTTGCGGGATCATCATCGGCTCGGGCATCGGCGGCATCCAGACCATCGAGGACGCGGTGAAGGTCCTCTGGGACAAAGGCCCGGGACGCATCTCTCCATTCACCGTGCCTCGCCTGATGGCGAACGCCGCCTCGGGCGACATCTCGATCCGATTCGGTCTCAAGGGGCCCTCCGACTCCCACACAACCGCCTGCGCCTCGTCCGGCCACTCCATCGGCGATGCGTTCAAGCTCATGCAACGCGGCGAAGCCGATGTCATGCTCGCCGGCGGTTCCGAAGCAGCCATTTCCCCGCTTTGCGTCGGCGCGTTCGCGAACATGAAAGCCCTCTCGACCCGGAACGATGAGCCGACAAAGGCCTCGCGCCCGTTCGACAAGGATCGGGACGGATTCGTCCTTTCGGAGGGAGCCGCGGTGCTGGTTCTCGAAACGCTCAGCCACGCCAAAGCCCGCGGCGCGGAAATCCTCTGCGAGATTCTCGGCTACGGCGCATCCTCCGACGCTGGTCACATCACCGCCCCGGACCCAAACGGAGGCGGGGCTCAACGCGCCATGGAACTCGCGATCGGCTCCGCGGGCCTCAACCCCGGCGATATCGACTACCTGAACGCCCACGGCACCTCGACCCCGCTCGGCGACGCCGCAGAGGTCAAGGCCGCGACGACGCTCTTCGGCGACCACGCCCGCAAATCCAAAGGCGGCAAGCTGCTCATGTCTTCGACCAAGTCAATGATCGGCCACTGCCTGGGTGCCTCCGGCGGCGTCGAGTCCATCGCGGTCATCGGCGCACTCCGCGAAGGCGTCGTGACCCCCACCATCAACTGTGAGAACCCCGACGAGGAGTTCGACATGGACTTCGTCGCGGACGAGTCGCGTGAGGTCGATGTCCGCTACGCGCTGAACAACACCTTCGGCTTCGGCGGACACAATGTCTCGCTGCTTTTCGGCCGCTTCGAGGGCTGATTCCGGGCCGTTCCGAGGTTCTTCGGGAGACGCGCCGATTCTGCCGATGAACCTTCCATGAAACGCTCGGTCGAACAGATCCTCCGCATCGAAGTCCCGCTGCTGGTCCAACTCGCCGAGCGCAAGCTGACCCTCGGCGAGGTCCTCGAACTGACCCCCGGCTCGATCCTCGAATTGCCCAAAACCGCCGAAGAGGAACTCGAAATCCTCGTCAACAACAAGGTCATCGGCACGGGAAACGCGGTGAAGGTGGGCGAGAACTTCGGCATCCGCGTCAGATTCGTCGGTGATATCAGCCAGCGCATCGCCGCCATGGCGCCGAAGAGAGCCGACACCGAGGGGGAGGAAAGCGAAGACGCCACCCCTGCCGAGACGCCGGACGAGTAGCGCCCTTCGAGCGGCCGATCTTCATGAGAACTTGTCACTCCGGCTCCAAGCGGTCACCATGTGCCCGCTCAGTGTCCCCCCATCGACGCCGGAGGTAACAGCCGTATGGAAGAGCCGACCACGCCGGGCATGCCCGACACCCGCGAGCCGGGACCAGCCGAGGGCTCAGCGGAACGCATCCCGCAGCCGGTCAAATACCGAGAGGTCACGCTCGCAGCGATCATCCTCGGCCTGCTGATCGGCGCGGTGATGAACGCCGCCATCACCTACGCCGGCCTCAAGATCGGCTTCACGATCGGCGGTTCGGCGATCGCCGCCGTCATCGGCTTCGGCCTCCTGCGTGGCCTGCTCCGCAAGGGCTCGATTCTCGAAACCAACATCGTTCAGACCATCGCCTCCGCGGTGAACACCCCCAACTCAGGCGTGATCTTCACCGTGCCGGTGCTGCTGCTGCTCGGCTTCCAGCTGTCATTCGACGGCCTTGACTTCTGGCTGCTCACGCTCGCCTGCGTCTGCGGTGCGATCCTCGGCGGCGCGTTCATCATCCCGCTGCGCAAGCAGATGCTCGATATCGAACGCCTGCGATTCCCCTCAGCAACCGCCGTCGCCGCGATCCTCAAGTCCCCGGGCGCCGGTCCGAAGAAGGCCATCGTCCTCGCCGTCGGCATCGTGATCGCGATGCTCATCGGCCTGCCCGCCCAGCTCCCCCAACTCCGGGCCCCCGCCGATGTCGGGCAACTCGATGAGTTGGTCGAGCAGGAGCGGATCTCCCGCGCCGACCTGCTGCTCACCCGGCAGATCGACTCGTGGATCCAGTCGGGCGAGGCACCGCAGGAACTCGTCAACCACGGGCGCCTCAACGCCGAACTCGTGGAAGCCAAGGCCGCGAACAGCCCCGAAGCTCGCAAAGGACTCTCCCCAGACCAGATTCGCGAGCGACGCGAACGCGTGCGTGAGCTCGAGGCCCAGAAGGATGACGCGAAGGCCATCGCCATCGCGACCATTCAGAACAACCTGGAGGACCCCTCCGATCGCGCTCGACTCACCGACTACCCGCTCGAACTGGCGGTCCGCGCCCATCTGGCAGCCACCGGAGAGGGCGAGTGGTCGGATCTCCGGGATGTGAAGTCCGGTTGGGCCGCCGACCCGATGTTCGGCTACGCCGACCTGCAGATCCGGCTCCCGCGCGAGATCGACGAGAACGCCGCCGAACCGATCGACTTCGAGTTCGACGGCTTGGGGAATCCCCAGCCAGTCCTGACCAAAGGGGTCGACACCGATCGCAACGGCCAACCCGACTTGCTCGTCACCGACGACACGATCGATGTCGGACGCATCCTCGGACTCCCACTTCAGATGCAGCTCCTGTTCGCGATCGCCCCCTTCGCGATCGGTGCCGGCTATCTGACCGGCCGGGCGGGCCTGCTCGTCCTCGCCGGCGGCATCCTCGCCTACCTCGTCCTGAACCCGGTGATCTATGCCATGGGCTGGATGCCGGCGACCGTCGATGCCGCCGGAGCTCCGGGCTACGGCTTCTCCAACGTGAACCGACCGCTCGGCATCGGCCTGCTGCTCGGCGGAGCGTTGATGGGCGTCATCGCGTCGCTCCCGGCGATTAAAGAAGCGTTCAAGTCCATCGCGATCGCCAGCAAAACCAAAGTCGCGGGCGGAGGCAGCGACGAACTCGGCCTTAAGGTGTTGATCGCCGCGGTCGCCGGTGCGCTGCTGTTCCTGTTCATCGCGGCGGACTTCACGAGCAACGAGCCGATCAATTCCGTCTGCCCGGTCACCGAGCGTCAGGTCGAGACCGAGTCGTACACCACCGAGTACAACGGGTACATCATCGCCTTCGCCGACGACGAAGCGCTCAGCACCTTCGAGAACGCCACACCAGAGCAGCAGGCCCAGGAAGTCGAGCCGCTCTCGGCCAACAAGAGCGGAGTGCTCTCGGCCCTCAACCCGCACCTGCGCGCAGCGATTATCGCGATCGTCGGCGCACTCTGGATCTGGTTCGCGGGCATCATCATCGCCCAGTGCACCGGCATGACCGACTGGTCGCCGATCTCCGGCATGGCGTTGCTGACCGTCGTTCTCGTGATGGTGCTGTCGGGCCCGGGAGGTGTCCTGGGAGCCGTCCTGATCGGCGCGGCCTTGTGCGTCGCGATCACCTGCGCCGCAGACATGATGGCCGACCTGAAGACCGGCTATCTCGTCGGCGCTGTTCCGAAGCGGCAGCAGACCGTCGAGCTCATCTTCACCGGCATCGGCCCGGTCATCACCATGATCGTGCTGCTCGTAATCGTGGTCGGCAACCAGGCGAAGTTCGGCGTGCCCATCGGCCCCGGCACCGACACTTCCGCCCCGCAGGCTCAGGCCCTGCAGGCGGTCATCACCGGTGTCCAGGGCGGCGCCATGCCGTACGCCTTGTACGCCTTCGGCACCGTCCTCGGCGCACTGCTCGGCCTCGGGGCCTTCTCCGGGCTCGGCGTGCTTGTCGGCCTGTCCATGTACCTCCCGTTCGCCTACATCGCCACCTACGGCGTGGGCTGCGTGATCAACATCATCGTCTCCAAAATCAAGGGTGCCCGCTGGGCCGAGGAATGGGGCGTGCCGCTCGCGGCGGGCTTCATCGTCGGCGACGCCGTTCTCGCCCTCGGCATCAACGCCATCGTGCTGCTCGGCGGCTGAGCCACTCGCGAACACCCTTCGGGGAGATCAACACATGAAACTCATCGCCTACCTGATCATCACCGCCTCGGTCATCGCCGGATCGCTCGCGAGTTCCACGGCGTACCTCACCCCGCTGGACGCATCTCAGGAGCGACTGTCGCAGCTTTCGCTCAACTCACCAGCCGGCGCGTTCGATCCCGAGCAAGCCAGCGACGCTTTCCTCGAACGCCTTGAGAACGTCCGCGAGACCATCGCCGCCAGCACAGAAGAAGTCGAGGGCGATCCGCTCAAGCCCGCGCAGCCCGAGCGGCAGGCAGCGGACATCCCGCAGGTAACCACGGCACCCACCGGTGAAGCCACGCTCGCCGAACGAGAAGCCGTTGCGCCGATCGGACGATCCGGCGACAAACTGGTCCCCGAGCTGGTCGAGTTGCTCCGCGATGAAGGCGTGCGTTACGTCAAGACCAGTTCCTTCTCATTCGCGACCTGGCCCCACTGGTGGCTGTTCGTGCTCGCTTGCCTCGGTCTCGGAGGCGGCGCGCTGCTGGTCCGCAGCGCTCAGCGGGCCGAGATCGCACGCGCCAACGCCCTACAGGTCGGTACGCCGGAAAACGCCGCCGACGCGAAGACCGTCTTTGCCCGCCTGTCGGGGCGTCTCAGCGAACTCGCCGCCGACCTGGCCCGTGCCAGGTCTGCGGATGAGAAACTCGATGCGATCGTCCGGCGCATCGGCAGCATCCAGCGCGACGACGTGCCGGCGTTCGTGGCCGATCGGCCCGCACTGGTCAGTCGCATGGGCCTGGCCGGCTACGCCGAACTCATGGACCACTTCGCCGCGATGGAGCGTCAGCTCAACCGGGCTTGGTCTGCCGCGGCGGACGGCCACCTCGAAGAGGCCGAGGCCTGCCTCGCCGCCGCCCAGCCGATGCTGCTCCAGACTCTTGAGAAGCTCAAGGGCTGATCGAGTCGCATACGCTCATTGCGTGATCGCCGAGCGGGCGAAGTCGCTGGCCGCCTCGTTGACGAGACCGGCCTTCGATGCACCCGTGCCGCCACCCTGCGCCGAGTCGGGCTTGCCGCCGCCCTTGCCGCCGCACGCCTCGGACGCCGCCCGGACCCAATCGCCGGCCTTGAGCCCGCGCTTGATGAGCGTGTCGGGCACCTTGGCGACAATGGCGAGCTTGTCTTCGTCGGCGTCGACACCGATCAGCAGGACACCGCTCTCGGGATGACGCGAACGGAGCGCATCCATCGCCGCCAGAAGGGCCTGACGGTCGGTGCCCGCCTCGGGTAGTTCGGCAACGATCAGTTGGGCCGTGGTCTGCTCGGCAATCTCGCGGGCCTTGGCGACCGCCTGATCGCGACCCGCCGCGGCTTTGGCCTTGTTGGCTTCCTTGATCTTCTCCTGCAACACCTCGATCAACGCACGCATTTCGGTGCGGGCGACCAGCGGTAGTTCCGTGCCGTCGATGTCGTCGGTGATCTCCTGCAGTTCCGTGTTCAGGTGAGCGACGGGCAGTTCGGCCGCGCCGCGAAGGCGTGAGAAAAGTTTCGTCGCGCGCTCGCGGGCCTCAACCGCCGGCGTACCGGTGATCGCACCGAGGCGCCGGACGCCCTTCGAGACGCTCTCCTCACCGGTCAGGACGAACGCCTCGGCCTGCCCGGTGGACTTGAGGTGCGTGCCGCCGCAGAATTCGGTGGCCATCGCCCGCCAAGTGTCGCTCGCCGGTTCTCGGAGGAGGTCTTCGATCGGCGCGCCGATGCTCACGACGCGAACCGGATCGGGGTATGTCTCTCCGAAGACGGCGCGCAGGCCGTTGATCCGTTTGCCCGCTTCGAGCGGCACAGTGTCCGCGTGGACCGCCAGATCGGCGTCGATCTTCTCCTGCACGAGGGCCTGAACGCGGGCCGCCTGCTCTTCGGTCAGCGGCTTGGCGTGCGAGAAATCGAATCGCAGACGATCGGGCGCTACCAATGAGCCCTTTTGCTCGACGCCCTCGCCGAGTACCTCGCGAAGCGCGTGGTTGAGCAGGTGCGTCGCGGTGTGGTTGGCCTCGACGGTCGAGCGACGTCGCTGGTCGAGTTCGCCGATCACGCCGTCGCCAACGCGAATTTCGCCCTTGCGGACGCGCCCGATGTGCACGATGTACCCGCCGCAGTTGTGCGTGGCCTCGACCTCGAACTCACCGTTGCGCGACTTGCCGCCCATCGGACGAGAGACGCGGATGCGCCCGGTGTCGCCGACCTGACCGCCCATCTCAGCGTAGAAGCAGGTCTTGTCGAGCACGACGGCGAAGCGGGCGTTCGCCAGATTGTTGCGGATCGACACGTGCTCGTCGAAGTCGGTGCCGTTCCAGATCGCCTTGATGGTGCCCGACTCCTGTCGAGCGTGGAACTTGTCGCCGTCGCGCGTCGGCTTGATGTGCAGGTGCTTCAGTCGCGCCACGGCGTCCGTGGGCAGCAGCAGGTTCGTGCCGCCGGCCGGTCCGGAGGCCTGACGCGAGCGCTCCCGGGCCTCCTCCATGAGCCGGTGGAAACCGTCGACATCGACGGCGAGCCCCTTCTCCTCGGCCATGAGCTGCGTCAGGTCGATGGGGAAGCCGTAGGTGTCGTGCAGTTTGAACGCGTCTTCGGCGTCGATCCGGACGCTGCCTTCGGCCGCGTCGTCGAACAGCTTGATGCCCTGCTCGAGCGTCCGACCGAAGCTCAGTTCCTCCTCGCGGATGATCTGTTCGATCTTGCCCTGATGCTTCACGAGTTCGGGATAGAACTCCCCCATTGCTTCGGTGAGCGGGCCGACGAGCTTCCAGAAGAACTCGCCCTGCACGCCAAGTGTCTGGCGACCGTAGCGCACGGCGCGGCGCAGCACACGGCGCAGCACATAGCCGCGTCCCTCGTTGCTGGGCTCTGCGCCGTCGGCAATGGAGAACGACAGCGTGCGGATGTGGTCGGCGATCACGCGGTACGCAATGTCGTGCTGGTCCTTCAGGCGACCCGTGTATCCCGGCGCGCCCGTGACGCGCTCGATCGCGTTGAACAGGTGCGTGAACAGGTCGGTGTCGTAGTTGGAGTTTTTCCCCTGCAGAACGCGCACGATCCGCTCGAGGCCCATGCCGGTATCGACGTGCTTGTCCGGGAGCGGCTTGAGCCCGTTCGGCTGGCGATCAAACTGGATGAACACGAGATTCCAGATCTCGATGACGTCCGGGTTGTCCTGGTTGACCAGCGAAGCACCGCCGACCGCGGCGCGGTCCTCATCGTCGCGCCCGTCGTAGTGAAGTTCGCTGCACGGGCCGCAGGGGCCGGTGTCGCCCATTTCCCAGAAGTTGTCTTTGGTGTCGCCGGGGAGCACCCGCTCGGGGGGCAGATACTTCAGCCAGAGTTGCTTGGCCTCCTCATCGGGCGCGAGGCCCTGCTCAGCATCGCCCTCGAAGTATGTGGCGTACAGCCGGCTCGGGTCCAGTTCCCACACCTTGGTCAAGAGTTCCCACGCCCACTCGATGGCCTCGGCCTTGAAGTAGTCGCCGAAGGACCAGTTGCCGAGCATCTCGAAGAAGGTGTGGTGGTAGGTGTCCTTGCCAACATCGTCGAGATCGTTGTGCTTGCCGCCGGCCCGGATGCACTTCTGGCTGTTCACCGCGCGGCTGAGTCCCTCCAGAGGGCTGCCCGGCTGGATCTGACCGAGGAAGGCGGGCTTGAACTGGTTCATCCCGGCGTTGGTGAACAGCAGCGTCGGGTCGTCGTGCGGCACGACCGGCGACGAGGGCACGAACGAGTGCCCGGCACGCTCGGTGAAGTAGTCGATGAACTGCTGGCGTACCTTCGCTGAGGTGTAGGCGGTCTGGGTCGATCCGTGGGATGACATGGACTGGCGGCTCCGGGCTGGAAACAGAGGCATCGCGAGGGCGGAAGACCGGCCCTGCAGAGCGGCCATCCTACCCTGTTCGGAAGATGCCGACCGGCGCCCGGTTTATCTCGAGTCAGTAGGAAAACGCCCGCTGCACGGGGTTCGAGAGCGTGCCGATGCCCTGGATTTCGATCTCGACGGCGTCCCCGTCCGACAGAAAAACCTGAGGACTCCGGGCCATCCCCACTCCGCTAGGGGTGCCGGTCAGTATGACCGTGCCGGGGAGCAGCGTAGTGCCGCGACTAATCTCGGCGACGAGTTCCGCAACCGGGAAGATCATGCTCGCGGTGGAATCATCCTGCATGACCTCGCCGTTGAGCCGGGTGGTGAGGCGCAAATCGTCAACGGGGCTGTCCAGCGCATCCAGCGGGACGACACCGGGCCCAAGGGGACAGAAGGTATCGAAACTCTTCCCCCGGCAGAACTGGCCGCCGGACCCGGATTTCTGCCACCAGCGGGCGGAAACGTCGTTGGCGCAGGTGACTCCGAGAATCGGGCCGCCGGCATCGAGGATGGTTTCGGGATCCAGGTCGCGACAAGGCTTGCCGATCACGATGGCGAGTTCACCCTCGAAGTCGACCTGTTCTCGTTCGCCGTGGGCGTCTGCGCCCGTCAGAACCTTGTCCGAACAGACGCGCGGGATGCGGATCGGCTCCCCTGTCAGGCACCCCGCGGCGGGGTTCTTGGTGAACAGCATCGGGCGATCGGGGACAGCGGCGCCCTGCTCATCGGCGTGTGCCTTGTAGTTGCGTCCGACGCCGATGATGTGCCGGATCGGGAGAACATCGTTGGACCGCAGACGCACACCGACCGTCGCGCCGAGCGACGGATCGAGCCCGATCAGATCCATCGCGCCCCGGCTCACTGCTGCTCCAGCCGATCCATCGCGGCCTTTCGACCCTCTTCCTGATCCTGCAGCTTGCGGTTCAGTTCCGCGCGATACTGCTCCATTCCGGGGGGCTCGGGGAACATCTCCGCGAGGAGTTGGGGCGGGACGCCCTGCTGGGCGAAGACGCTGATGAGCGCGTCGTAGACGACCCGCTGGATGCTCGACGGTACCCGCTGGTACATCAGCGAACTCTGGAAGATCTCGATGTCGCTGTAGGCGAGGATGCGAAGAAACACCTCGCCGGCGGCGATGGCGAAGTCCGGATGCATCTCGTCCATGCGGTTGCGATCGCGATCGACGAGCGTGACCTGGTCCTGGAGGTCGAAGTACCGCTTGTGAACCTGGCGGGCGTATTCGATGTTGCCCTCGAAGGCTTGGCGATCCCCGTTGAGCAGACCGTTCAGAAACGCGCCCCGGAGGGCCATTTCAACTTCCGACGCCGCGACGTGCGGGATCGTGAAGCGGTCGTCCTCTTCGAGCTGTTTCCGGACGAAAGTGGCCAGGTCGAGACCCAAGTCCTCGAAGAGAGCAGGATCGTTGACGTTCAGGCCGGGGAATTCACGCAGCTCGGTAAACCAGTAATTGGCCTGCTCGATATCCCCGAACCGGTAAGTGGTGCGGATCGCGTCCTTCAGGAAGTTCTGGAGGCCCTGGATGTAGGTGCGGAACGCCCGGCTCTCATCCTGCGACCGCCCGCCGCGTGCCGCGACCTCGAGGACGATCTCCGCGTACGACGGGATGTAGTGCAACGACACCATCGTCAGATGGGTGTCGCGGATCGGGTCGTACATGACCGTGCCGGAGCGGAAGAGCTCCTGCAGTGAGTGCATGGTGATCCGGTCGGTGTTGAGCGTGTTGAAGTTCCGGACGCCTCGACGCTGCAGTCCGAGTTCGACGCCTCGGTGCGACCAGTACACGGCGTGCGACGACGGGTGGCGCCAGTCGAGCGGACCGAACTTGGCGGTGTATCGCTGCATGCGAGTAGGGGACATGTTGTACTCGTCGACGAGCACGCGCTTGCGGACGTGCGGGATCAGTCGGGACCACGCACCCGGCATGACGATTTCGCCGTCTTCGCCGACCGTGTCCGCGTACTTCTCGTCCCGGTAGAGCTCGGTGAACACGGAGTTCGAGTCCCCACGCTGCGCGAGCTGGCGCTCCGCGCCTTCGCGGGCGAACGGGATGCCACCCTCTTCCGCCGACTGCGTAAACCAGGAGTTGTCGAGCGCCTGCTGGACCGCGTAGAGCTCCAGCAGGTCGTAATTCAACTCCAGCCCGGCTTCGTCAACGATGCGCGTCGCCAACTCATTGACGAGCGAATCCTCGATGCCGAGGCGGTTTTCTTCGATAACATCCCGGTTGCGATCGGCGAGTTCGCGATCGATCACGCCCCCGAGCGTCTCGGGCGCTGACACGACCTCTTCGAGCCAGTCGACCATCTGCTGCGTCGCGGCTTCGTTGCCCGACTGGAGCCGCGGCGGCTCGCCGAGCAGCATGTGCCACTCCCTTGCGAGTTGCTTCTTGTAATAGCGGTTCGCATCGTCCATGAACCCCTGGACCTTGTGGTTGAAGATCCACGCCAATTCGCGGTGCAGCTGCACATCGTTCGGGTTCTTGGGGATGCCCTCCTGGCGAAGCAGCTCGATTCCGGCCTTCACCCACTGCCATCTTTCCTCGCGGGTCGAGGTCGCGACGGAGATGTTGTAGGCCATGTTCCACGCGTGGAACGACCACACGCGCGGGAAGCGTGGTTGGAGACGCGTGATCGCGGCGGACAGCTCGTATGCCTCGTGGAACTTGCCCTCCTGCTTCAGCCGGTCGGCGCGCATCCAGAGGTAGTTCACGAACAGGCCGCGGAACGCGCCCATGGCGATGCCGGCAGCGACCTCGGGCGGATCACCCTCGGTGGCGTTGTCGGTGTAGGTGAGCTGCGCGCGTCCGGCCTCCGCGCTGACCTGGGTCGCCACCAACCCCGACCCGATCAGGCAGAAGAGCAAGACGAGCGAGCAGATACCCTGCACCATGCGGTTGGATTGGTTCACGAGACCAGACTCCTTTCAAGGGCGCCAAGCGCCCCTGATCAACACTACGCACGAACGTCCGATTCGTTCGGACGCTCGCCGAGCCGTCAGTGGCCCGAATAGATGCCCAGTTCGCGCTGGCGAAACACCAGCGTGCCTGACGCCAGCGCGACGACAGTCCAGATCCCGATGACCGCGACCGTCTGCAGGAGGTCACGCCACCCGAGCAGGCGCCCATCCGACAGGCTCTCGATCGGTCGGAGCGAGACGTACGGCCCGGTCATCCAGACAACCACTTCGGTTACGCCTTTGGCGATCATCTGAAGAGGCAGGATGTTGCCTTCCGGCGTCGTTGTCGCGAAGGATTCGAGCGACTGAGCCATGTACCCGGCGCTCTCGGTCGCGAACAGCACGCAGAGTGTGACGACGACCGCGACCGGGAAACTCACGAACGTGGCCATCGCGATCGCGACCGCGGCGATGAATCCCAGCTTGATGAGCAGGACCGTGCAGATGCGTGTGAAGTTCAGTTCGTAGCCGCCGGCCGGGTACAGCAGTTCGAGGCCGTCGGGAGGGAAGACGAAGGTCTGCGGGTTCTCCGGGAAGTTGAAGACCTCGACCTGTAGCAACCCGTCGCCGCTCAGCGCTGCCGAGGGAATCCGCATGAGCTGTGTGACCTTCAGGCCGACCTGACGAACACCCGCCTGCTGACGCTCGCCCATGGGCGGCGGCCAGAGCTGGCCGTTGACGCGAAACCCGAGGCGGTACAGAGCCGACGGATCGTTCGAGCCGGCCTGGATCTGGTACCGGAGGGTGAAGTCGATATCGCTGCCAACGAATTCCTCGAGACCGGCGAACGTGAAAATTCGGGCTTCGCCGAGGCGCACCGCTCGACGAAGGGTTTCCGCCTCTCTGCGAAGGTCCTGGCGGAGGGCGGATCGCAGGTCCTCGTTGATCTCAACCGACGGATCGTTGGATTTCATCTGTGCGAGGCGACGCTCGACGGCCTGCTCAAGCCGTTCGTCGTCGATGACCTCGAGCAGCGGCTCTCGCCCTACGCGGGCGACCAGCACCTGGTCTTCGAGCAGGCGTCGGTCGAGCGTCCGGGAGTCCCTCCCGTCCTCCATGATGGAGGTGTTGCGGATGCCGCCCTCCACGGACTGATCGACCACGCGGTGGTACGCGACCTCGCCCTGGGCCGGCTGAAGTTCGAGGTACTTCGTGAAGAGGAACACGCCACCGGATACGACGAGCAGCAGGATGGCGTTGAGGATCATCACGCCGACCCACTTGCCGCCGATGTACGCCCACGCCGGGACCGGTTTGGTTGCCGTCTGCCAGATGATCTTGTCGCGCTGCTCGAACGCGACCGAGGCCGCGCAGAAGAACACCGTCATCAGCGCGAGGATCATGTAGCCGAAGCCTGCGCCGTACTGCATCCACTGCTGCACGCGGTATCGCAGCGGCTGTTCTTCATTGAGCACGCTCGGGATGAACGCCAAGAGGATCAGAAGGATCACGATGAAAACCAGGCTGATTTTCATCCGGACCGCTTCGTTGAGCAGGTTGCGCGCGATCGCGAAGACCGGGTGCGACGCCCCAAGCAGCAGGCGGGCGAGTTCGAGCATGGTCACGAGAATAAAGACGAGCGGGATCACGCCCAACGCCAGTTTGCCCAGCCCAGAGACGCCGGGAATCAATGACATCGGGAACGCGATGCCCGCCGCCAGCAACGCCAGGCCGAGGTAGGTGATGGCCAGTCCGAGCCAGATCGCGGCGAGGACGAACAAGGTCGCCACGACGAAGACAGCCGCCACCACGACCTCGATCGGGCGCTCCTGCTGTGCCGCGGCGATCCGGGCCTCAAGACGCTGCTCAAGCAGTTCCGTGGTGTCCCGCCCGATCCGGTCGGACTCGGGGGCCTCGGTTTCGGGCGCGGCCTGCTCGGACTGCGTCTGCTCGGGCAGCGCCGAGTTCATCGAAATCACGATGCCGGCGTACGTCCCGATGGAGACCACGAGCACCGCAACGGTCGCGATGATCTTGAACCGCAGCGTCTTCTGCAGAAGATCGAGGCGTTGCCAGAGTTCAGAAAACTTCACGACTGCTTGCCCTTGTCGTCATCCGAGTCGGACTTTCCGAGCAGGCCTTCGATCACGCTGGAATCGACGTCTTCAGAGCGCGCCTCCTCGCTGACGTCCGCCGATCGCTCGGCTGCGGGTTGCGGGGCGTCGCCCTCGTAGAGATCACCGAGCAGTTCGTCGATGACGGCGTCGCCCGCGTCTTCGGCCCCAGAAGAGCCTGCTGTCGCGGCCGTCGCCTCGGTCTTCATCTCGTCCTCGGCTTCGGGCTTGGAGGCGTCGGTGAGGCTGGAGATCAGTTGTTCGGCATCAACCTCGCCGGACGCCGACGCGCCGCCGAGGAACGCCGCGGTCGAGCCGCCGTGCTGGGCACCGGACGTCGCGGCCCGCTCGGTGCGTGCACGCTCCACCAGCCCGACAAACAACTCCTCGAGCTTCTGACGCGCCGGATGAACGCGATCAAGGTGTTTGGCGCGACGCTCGAGCACCGCACGGATCTCCTCGATGGTCTCCTCGTCCAGAGCCTCGGTCTCAATGACCGATCGCGTGCGGCTCGCGAGAAGCTCGTCGCAGGTGCCGGCCGCACGGATCTTGCCGCCGTAGAGAATGACCATGCGATCGACCACGTCTTCGACGTCGCTGAGCAGGTGTGATGACAGAAGGATCGTCTTGCCGCGCTCGCCGAGGTGGCGGATGAGGTCGTTGACCTGCTTGGTGCCGATCGGGTCGAGACCGGTCGTCGGCTCGTCGAGGATCAGGAATTCGGGGTCGTTGATGAGCGCCTGGGCGAGGCCGATGCGGCGCTGCATGCCCTTTGAGTACTCGCGGACCTGCCGGTGCTGCACGCCGGCGAGTCCGACCATGTCCAGCAGTTCGTCGATGCGACGGCGCCGCACCTTGTGCTCGAGCTTGAACAGCTTGCCGTAATACTCAAGCGTTTCACGCGCATTGAGGAACGGGTAGAGGTAAGACTCTTCCGGCAGGTAACCGATGCGCTTCTTGATCGTGACATCCGACGGCGGCTTGCCGAACACCGCCAGACGACCCCCGCTCTTCTTCAGCAGTCCGAGGATCATTTTGATGGTGGTCGACTTGCCCGAGCCGTTCGGTCCGAGCAGGCCAAAGATCTCACCGGGGCGGATCTCGAAACTGACCTCGTCCACCGCCACCGCGCGGCTGCGCATCCAGAAGTCCTTGAAGGTCTTCGAGAGGTTGTGCGCGATGACCACCGGCTTGTCGCCGGTGCGTGCGCTGGTCTGGTCCTGCTCGGTCTGGAGTTGAGTCATGCGGTTTCCGTAGGGTGTGCCGGACGCTCCCGGCGGAGACTTACTGGAAGCGACTTTCGGCTCGCTCACGCGCGGCCTCGGCGTCACGCTGGTTGCGTGCGCGCTCGGCACGCCTCGCGATCGCCGGGTCGTCGTTGAGCAGCAACTGCACGGAACTGGATCCCGAGGGCAGCATGAATCGCTCGACGAAAGACCTGCTGTTCAGCTGCGCCATGGCGTTGCCCCAGCGGTCGGTCACGAACAACGCCGGGTTCGCCCGGTACTGCTCAAGGGCGATCGCGAAGCGGTTCTGCTCCTGCTTCGCCCTGTTGACCACTTCGACGCGATACGATTCGGCATCGCGGATCTGTGTGGCGACCTGCCCCTGAACCGTCACGTTGCCGAAGTTCCTCGGCTCGTCGGTTCCCGCGACGGTGATCGGCTCACCGGTCAGCGGGTCTTCGATCCGAAGCGGTTCGGTGCGGTACTCGCCGTCGATGACCGCGAAGATCGTCTGCAGCGTCTGCTCGGCCTCTGCCTCGCGACCAAGAGCAATATACGCCTCGTAATTGTCGATGAGTTGCAGGAGCGTCTCCGCGGCTGGCCCAGCCGCCTGCGAGAGGATGTCCGTCCGGTCACGGCGGGCGTTCTGGCTCTCTGATTCGGCCTGCGAGACCGCGTTGTTGACCTCGTTGAACTGCTGCACGACCGGGAGCGGCGGGTACGCCTGGGTGAGCTGCACCGAACTGATATCGATGCCGGCCCCGACCGGGATGCCGTCCGCGTCCTCGCCGCCGATGCGATCGAGGTTGTTCTGCGCGATGCGCCGGATCCGCTCTTCGATCAGGCTCGTGCGAGCGGATGCGGAACTGCTCTCATCATTGGCCGAAGCGCCGCGTCGAAGAAGATCGTCGATCGAGACCTCGGCCACCGTCTGCACGATCGCGGAGTGGATCGCGCTCTGTACGATGGCGGCCTCGTCGTCGGGGTGGACGTTTGCCAGGAAGGTGCTCGGCTCGCTGCGTGAGTAATTCACCTCGAACCGTGCGTGGGCGAGGCTGCGATCGGCTGTGATCAGCGAACCGTCCACTCCGGGCGTCAGCACGCCACGCCCTCGCCCGATCTGGGTGAAGTCCTGTGCCTGCTGGGCGGCGGTCAGCCTCGGGAAGAACCAGTCACGGACTGTCACCCGAACCGTGCTCACATCAACCTTCTGGATCGAGCCGAACGGACGCGGGAGCGCGAAATGGAAGCCGGGCTCAAGGTCCGTCGCAACGATCCGGCCGAACCGCGTTTCGACACCGCTCTCCGACTCGCCGACGGACTGAAAACCGTTCAGCACGAACAGGCCAACGAGCACGAACATGACGATCTGCAGGACCCGATAGGTCGCCTGCAGCGCGTCGGCGAGCGAGCGGTTGGCCATCGCCATCGACGCCGACCGCTCGGTGCGGGCATCGCTTTCTTCGGTGAGCGTGAGCGACGCTCCGCGCCGTTCCTCGACCTGCATCTCCTCGACTGAGGAGGCGTCGCCGAGATTCAATTCGCCGTCGTCTGGCAGATCGCCGGGTGGGTTGGGCGTGTTCTGATCGTTCATCAGTTCGCGCCCTCGCCGGAGCCGCTCTTGTTCGCTTCCCCGTGGTTCATGACCTCGCGCAGATACTCGCTGTTGAACATGTCCCAGCCCATCAGGCCCTGGTCGGCGATCCAGGTGATGTTGGTCGAGAGGCCGTTGGCGATGAAGTCCACACGCTTCAGGAACTCGGCGAGCACCGGGTCCTCAGCCTGGATGGCGAGGAACTCTGTGGCTTCCTTGTCGCCCTGCGTCCGGATCTCCGAAGCCCGGAGATTCGCGAAGGTCAGGATGCGATCCGCCGCGGCTTGCGCGTCCTTGCGGATCTGCTCCGCGCTGGCACGCCCTTCGGAACGGGCATCGGCGGCGATACGGGTCCGCTCGGCTTCCATGCGCTGAATGACGTTGCGTGTCACCTCTTCGGGCAGCGTGACCTGCGTGATGTAGACGCTGCCCACCTCGACGCCGTAAGCGGTGAGAGGGTCATCCCCGCTCGATGTGTTGATGCCATCGAGGATGCGTTGTTCGAGTTCCGGGAGCTTCGACTGCTCCGGGTTAAACAGATCAACGAGCGAGTAGTCGCTGACGGCCGAGAGCGAACTGCGGAGCTTGCCCTCGAGCATCTCGCCGGCCCGCTCGTACTGCTGCTCGGGATCACGCCCGGCGACACCCGCGTTGAACCGGCGGTAGAACGTCCGCGGATCGGCGACGCGCCAGGTCACGTTCACATCCGCGATGATCTGGCGGTTGTCGGCGAGCTGGAACTGCTCGGCGACGGCGTTCAACTGGCGGACGCGCGTGTCGTAGATGGTGACCGACGAGAACGGAGCCGGTGCTTTGAACTTCAGGCCCGGCTCTTCGATGACGCCGCTGTCGGAAACCTTTCCGAAGTTCGCGACCACCGCCCGCTCCGTGAAGCTGAGCTGGTAGGTGGATGATTTGGCGGCGAAGAGAACGACAAGCACGCCGGCGATAATGACGTAGACCCACTTATTCACTGGCTGGCTCCCTCGGAGTCATCGGAAGAACGGAAGTCGAGCGACTGGTTGATTTCGGTCTGGTCGATGCGGACATCGAGCGACTCGGGAACGACGAACACGCGGGCGTCCTGGGTCGCCGTGACCCACGCCGCGAGAAGGCGGTCGGCGAGGAACGCCGCGGGGGCTGCGCGGTACGCCGCGAGTTCACCCTCACGCCGGATCGCCCGAGCGCGCTCGCCCATGTGGCGCGACCAGCGGTTCGAGCGGGCCTGGGACAACCGGGTCGCCGCCTCGCCGCCGGCTTCCTGAATCATCGCCATGATCAGCGCTTCCTGCTCGGCGATCGCCTCGGGGTCGGCGCCCGATCGGGACATCCGGTCGAGTTCGTCGAGTTCGGTGATGACGCGGTCGGCCAATTCGATGTCTCCGACGGCGCGAGCGAGTGTCGCGATGCGTTCGGCTTCGGCGAGTTCGATATCGCGGAGACGATCCTGGTCGGCGGCCACCACGTCTTCGAAGGGCGTGGCGACGTCGCTGGAAGGATGCACGCCCGCGATGCCCGCGAACATCACACGGACCCCGGTGTCGTGCCGGTCGAAGACGGTCTGGATCACATCGCGGAGCCCGTCGGCGATCGACGCCCGCTCGGCACCGAGCACCTGATCCTCGGCGAAAGTTGAGATGTACTGCGTCGCCGCGGCGGAGGCCATCGTCGTCAGCACGTCCCGGCGTATCGCCTCACGATCGCGGCGCGGTCCGTCCTGCGCGAGCTCGTAGTACGAGCGCAGGTCGTCCACGACGTACTGCACGGACATCTCGAGCGAGAGGATCGACAGGTCGCGGAAGCGCGAGTTGCTGGCGATCGACCGGCTCGGCTGGACCAGCATGAACTGCTCACCGGGCTGATTTGGGTTCTTCCAGAGCAGCGGGCCGCCGTCCCCGCCGTGCGACTTGCGCGTGCCGATGACGATCTCGTTGACGGCGGTCGACGAGAACGTGACCACCCGACTGAACGGCCACGGCAGTTTGACCACAAGGCCGGGGTCCAGATCCGCGGTTTCAACGGTCGTGCCGTCGGGCAGCGTTCGCTCGTAGGTCTGAATCTGGCCGTGTGTGATCTTCAGGCCGGTCTCATCGGGCTTGATGACCACGAAGCAGGTCATGCCCCACACAAGCAGCACACCGACGACGAGTGCCGGCACCGCGAACCGCTTGAGCAGTTTGAAGAACCAGCCGTCGGTCACCGAGAAGCCGAACTGGTAGTTGATCGCTCCGCTGATGGACTCGGTGATGCGGTCGGGAGCGGCGGCGAGCGCGAGGATGCGAGAGTCGAAGCCCGGACGCAGGTACTCGCCCGCGCGCCGAGGCTTGTAGAAGTTCAGGACGGTGTTCGCGAGCACCTCGATGCCGTAGACCAGCAGGAAGATGCGGAACACCGTCGGCAGAGTCTCGAGCAGGCCTCGTTCGTCGAGGGCCATGTCTAGGAAATGGCCGATGGCGAGCAGCAGGCCGATCAGAGCACCCGCCATCGCGATACCGGCTCCACCGTTCAGGAGACTCCAGATGGGCTGGCGAGCCATGCCTGCCACGAAGCGGGCGAACACGAAGCCGAGGAACGCACACGCCACGCCGATCGCGATGCCCCAGCCCGAGTTCAGGTCCGCGGCGAGTTCGACCGGCCCCGTCCGGAACAACAGGATGAGCCCGAGCACCACCGCAACGATGCCGATGACCACGCTGAACACCGGCAGGAGCAGGCGGTGCATCCACGCCAGACGCGAGGCCTGGACCACCTGGTCCGCACCGACCTCGTCGAAGACCGACGCCTGCGACGCATCCGAGGCGCGGAAGGCCTCGGTCTCGATGGCTTCGAGCCGCTCCAGTTTGTGCTGGTGGAACACCAGCAGCAGAGCGATCCAGATCGGCACGCCGAAGAACATCGGGATCGACCCGTATGTCGCGGCGTAATCTCCGCCGAGCACGCCGTACACGAGCATGGCGACGGACAGCGCGAGTTGCATCGCGAGACCGAAGGCACTGATCGTTGATGCGCGCTGGTACGAGAGGTGGTCAGCGTTTTTCGGCATCGGGGGGAGAGATCCTCTTTGGGCCGCTTCACATGGGCCGGACAACCGCGGCGGACGCCGCCAAATGCAGACTCAGACGCACGGAGCACCCCCGAGAGAGCCGGGAGCGCCGCCCAGAAACCGGTGTTCGGGGCTTTCCGAGACAGGGGGGCGTATTCTCGCCCCACCGCCCCCTTCTGTCCACCGAACACGAGGCCCGAGCCTCGAATGGGAATCGACGCACCGCACAGTACGAAAACCAGTGGCTTCGGTTCGATAAAAGTCCGCAACTTCCGGCATGCGCAGAAGTTGCCGGATCGCAGACCTCGGGACTTCCCGCGCCGAGCGACAGGATGCGGGGCGAACCGCAGCGGCGTGGCGGACGTATCCTGTGTCCTGCGACAACGCCCGCTGAGGCGTATCCTGTAGGCCACTCTGGCCCCACCAGCGAGCCCCCCGGGAGAACGAATGTTCGGACAAACGCTGTCGATCGCCCGCAACACGTTCGTCGAGGCGATCCGCCAACCGATCTATTTCGTGCTGATCCTGGCCGGATCGCTCCTGCAGGTCTTCAATGTCCTGCTCTCCGCCTATTCCATGGATTACACGGAGGAGGGGCTGCAGGTCCAGAAGGACAACAAGCTCCTGCTCGACATGGGCCTCGCGACCGTTCTGGTCGTCTGTACGCTCCTCGCGGCGTTCATCGCCACCAACGTCCTCTCCAAGGAAATCGAGAACAAGACCGCCCTGACCGTCATCTCCAAGCCGATCGGTCGCCCGGTCTTCATCTTCGGAAAATTCCTCGGCGTCTCGGCCGCGATGGCGATGGCCTTCGTCACGCTCATGGCCTTCTTCCTGCTGGCGATGCGCCATGAAGTGATGTCCACCGCCCGGGACAACCTGAACTGGTCGGTGCTGGTCACCGGCGGCGGGGCGCTGCTGATCTCGATCGGTGCGGGCATCTGGGGCAACTTCTTCTATGGCTGGGTATTTTCCGCCACCACGACCCGCCTGCTGGCCCCGCTGTCGATCGGTGCCTGGGGCGTCACCCTCCTGATCGAGCGGAACTTCACGCTCCGTGACTTCTCGTCGCCGGACTACATCACCGAGGTCGTTCAACCTCAGGTGCTGCTCGCCTCGGGCTGTGTGCTCCTTGCGATGCTCGTGCTGACCGCGCTCGCGGTCTGTGTGTCCACGCGTCTTGGACAGGTCATGACGATCGTGGTGTGCGCAGGGGTCTTCGTCGGCGGGCTCATGTCCAATTACTTCCTCGGACGCTTCGCTTTCGTCAACGAACACTTCGCGACCGTTGATACCGTCACGACAGAATTCGAAGACGACACGATCAACGCCCCCGGCGACACCGTGACATTGACACTCACCGCGATACCGACGATTGACGTAAACGTGGGTCAGCCGGTCTATTTCGGCCCGGCGCCCAGCGGCGTAGCCCTCGCCGTCCCCGATCATCAGCCGTTCACGGGCGACGTCACCCGCCCGAATGATGTGGTCGATGCGGACCGGTACGGGCGATCCCTCGCCGTGCTGAGTTACGAGGCCGAAGAGCGCGAGATGGTGCTCATCAACGCCGGCGGTCTCGATGTCGCCCGTATGCCACGCGAGGGTGACTTTCTCTTCGCACAGCCCACGGGACACTCGGTGCCGGCACTGGCGGCGTGGAGCATCGTCCCGAATCTGCAGTCCTATTGGCTCGTAGACGCGATCACGCAGGGCCACAGCATCCCGGCCCGCTACATCGGGCTAGTCGTGCTCTATACGGCGCTGCAGATCACGGGCCTGCTCAGCCTTGCGGTGATGCTGTTCCAGACGCGCGACGTCGGCTGAGCGGCCCAGTCAGATCTGACTCAGGAAGCGGATGTCGCCCTCGTAGAGCAGGCGGATGTCGGGGATGCCGTAGCGCCCCATCGCGATCCGCTCGATGCCGAACCCGAATGCGAAGCCGGTCCACTCTTCCGGATCGATGCCGACCGATTCGAAGACCGCCGGGTCCACCATGCCGCAGCCGCCGAGTTCGACCCAACTCGCCGGCTTCGCCGGGTTGAGGCGGATTTTCATATCGAACTCGGCGCTCGGCTCGGTGAACGGGAAGAAGCTCGGGCGGAGTCGGATTTCGGCGTCCGGCCCGAAGTACATCTTGGCGAACTGGAAGAGCGTGGTCTTCAGGTCGCGCATCGTCACCTTGCGATCGATGTACAGCCCTTCGATCTGGTGGAACATGAACGAGTGCGTCGCGTCGACGGTATCCGGGCGGTAGACCCGTCCGGGCGCGACGATCTTCAGCGGCGGCCCCCACCCCTTCGCGACGGCGTCTTCCATCACGCGGATCTGCACCGTCGAGGTCTGCGAGCGGAGCATCCGCGGGCGCCCGCCGGCCTCGAAGTGCGCATCAACACTGTCCACGCCGGGTTCGTGGACGTAGAAGTTGTCGATCGGCTCGCGCGCCGGGTGGTTGTTCGGGATGTTGAGCTTGACGAAGTTGTGCTCGTCGTCCTCGACCTCGTCCCCCGCCGCCACATCGAAGCCCATCCGGCCGAACACGTCACAGAGTTCGTTGCGAACGCGCGTGATGATGTGGCTCTTACCCATCGGCATCGGCAGCGCGGGCTCGGTGACATCGATCTGGACGCCGCCCTTGGGAGAAGCGCCACCGCTGGCGAGTCGCGACTTTGCTTCTTCGAAGGCCGCCTCGAGGGACTGCTTCGCGCTGTTCATCCGCTGACCGACGGCGGGTTTGTCGGCTTTCGGGACGTCCTTGAGCCCGGCCATCGCGCCCTTGAGCTTGCCCTTGGAACCGAGGTAGGACACCCGCCACGCTTCAAGAGCCGGGGCGTCATTGACCTGCGCGAGTTCGGCGAGTGCGCTGTCTTCCAGTTGCTGGATCTGTTCGAGCATGGGCGAGAGTCTACCAAGGCGTGCGCGCGGCATCGGGCATGAAAAAGCCCGCTCGTGGAGCGGGCTTGCGAGAATCGATCGGTCGCAACTGCGACGCGGACTCAGTCCTTCGACTCGGCCTCACCGGCGTCATCAGAAGACGGTTCCGTTTCGGTCGCCGCCGGAGCTTCTTCGGCCGGCTTGGCGTCGGCGCCCCAGCTCTTGCGAACCTGGGCGGCGAACGCGGTGCGGCGGTCGGCCTTGCGACGGCGACGGCTTGGGTTGCCGCCGATCTCGGGGCCATCCTCAGCGCCGACGAATTGCAGCACGCAGAGTTCCGCGGCGTCGCCGATGCGGCGCTTGCCGATACGAACGATGCGGGTGTAGCCGCCGGAGCGGTCTTCGAACTGCGGCGCGACGTTCTCGAAGATGTGCTTCACGATGCGCGGGCACTTGCGGAGTTCGCCGTAGCGGTTGCGCTCGACCGAGTCCTCATCGGGAATCGACGCGAAGAACTCTTCGGCACGCGAGACCATCGCCTGTTGCGTTTCACGCTCGGCGTCGGTCGCGTCCGCCGGGAGGTAGAGCCAGGCGAAGGCGCGACGGTCGTGCCCGAGCTTGCTCATGACCAGACGACGCGAGTGCAGGTCGCCCCGCTTGGCGAGGGTCACGATCTTCTCGACGTACGGCTGGACCGCCTTCGCCTTGGGCAGCGTGGTCACGATCTGACCGTGCTCGAACATCGCAACAGCGAGGTTCCGCAGCGTGGCTGCGCGGTGCGAAGTGGTGCGACCGAGTTTATGTCCGCCTTTGCGGTGACGCATGGCTCTATTCTCCGCCCCGGAGTTGTCCCGCCGGCTTTCGCCCGGGTGCTCCGGAGTTGTCTTCGCCGGTTGGAGTCGAACAGACTTCCCGGCTGGTTCGTGCTGAAATTCCTCGTCCGGCTCGCGCCGGTCGGTTGATTCGAAACCGGCTGATCAGCCGGCGATGTGGACGCCTTCGGGCAAGGGCATGCCCAGAGAGAGATCGAGATCGGCGAGCTTGCGCTTGACCTCACGCAGCGAGGTCTTGCCGAACGAGCGGACCTTGAGCAGGTCGGATTCCGACTTGCTGACCAGTTCCGCCACCGTGTTGATGCGGGCCGACTCCAGGCAGTTGCTCGCCCGGACCGAGAGGTCCAGTTCGGAAATCGGCATGTTGAGCTTGCGGACCAGCTCGTCGTCGACGGACGCGGCGGCGGCGGCCTCTTCCGAGACACGCTCCTCGCCGGTGTCGAAGTACTGGACGAACGGGTTGAGGTGCTTGCG
>Ga0070727_10000486_pt1 | contig 47985 bp, 33 predicted proteins | sample tdAd472_FD_66722 | JGI IMG/M metagenome (GOLD analysis project Ga0070727, IMG submission 66722) | Marine sediment microbial communities from the Atlantic coast under amendment with organic carbon and nitrate - tdAd47.2 | ecosystem: Environmental > Aquatic > Marine > Coastal > Sediment | place... | reverse complement strand
CCAGTTGCCGGTTTCATCCAGGCCCCAGCACTGGGCGAACTGCAGGTTCGTGATCGCGGATTCGCCGCTGGTCAGCTCGCCGCGTTCCATGTCCTTCAGACGCTGGATTTCATCGTACAGGTACTTCTCGTCGAAATACTTGCCCAGACTGCGGGCGACTTCGTTTTCCCGCCACAGGCGGTTGCCAGTGCGGTCGTAGCCGTACTTGATGCGGTCCACATCCGCCGAGGAGCCGTAGCCGTACCAGTAGCTGTCCTTGATCCGACCGAATCGGTCCAGGCCGCGGTAGATGTCGCCGGTGTCCGGGTCATTACCACCTGCCGTGCCCACCAGCGTGTACTCGACGTCCGGCTCGGTGTAGTCCGTCTGGACGAACGTGCTCAGGCCCAGGTACGAGTAATCGGCCAGGTGCGTCGACGAGACGTCGTCATCGACGATTGACTCGATCCGCGACAGCGCGTCGGCCATGCTGTCGGTCGAGCCGTAGTCGTAGGTCAGCACGCGGCCATTCGGATACGTCAGCGTCGTCGGGCGGATCGTGTTTGCCGAGCCGTTCGCGTAGCCGTACTGCACCTTCGGCGTTGTCGACGTGTTCACTGCTCCCGAGTGTGCCTGGTAGTCCGTCGTGAGCTGGCCGAAGTCGTTGTACGTGAACTGCACCTGATTCACGACCGCCGAGGGCGGATTACTGTGCGCGTCGGCATTGTCATAGCACGTCAACCGCGCCCGCATGCCGCGGACTTCGTACTCCGTCGAGATCCGCCGCGCCGCTCCATCCACGCCCGTGCCCAGAGTTGTCACACGGTCGTGCGTCTGCCGCCCGAGCTTGTCGTAGTTGTACTCGTGAACCGTGCCGCCCTGATCGGTCTGTTTCGTGACCTGGCTCTGGCGGTTGTACTCAAACAGGATTGCATCGCTGTCGCCCGTACTGTCCGGGTAGATCTCCTTGCGTTTCAGCAGGCTGCTCGCGATCGCCGAATCACTGAGCGTCGTGCCGTAGACGTACTGCGTCACCTGGTCGCCGGTCGACGCGTTTTTCGCCGTGATCGACGACACGTTCCCGTCCGCGTTGTACGCCGTTTCGACCGTCACGTTCGCATCCGCCGACGGCGAGCACCCGCCGCTGGAACTCGATGACGAAGAGGAAGACGTCTGCGGGTTCATCACCCGGGACGTCTCGCGGCCACGATCGTCGTACAGGGACGCCTGAGGTTCGGGTGCGATGTTCCAGGTGATCATGGATGCTCCGTTCAGGACACCGGTTGCTGTCCGGCATCGTAACATCGATTCCGCTGTCACGGTGAAGGGTTTTCAGTCGCGAACCACCGAGAAGACACCTCTCAGTTGCCGCGTGCTCCTGGAGATCGTGGAGGAAGCAACGTGGCTGGCTGTGGCTGTTCCGGGCGAAAGCGGAGTGTCTAAGGAACGTGTTCGACACAACTTCCGGTTTATTGTGGCACGCCGCTCCGCGGCGTCAGCCTGGTCGTTGGGCTGACCTCGCGGAGCGAGGTGCCACTTTGGGGAAGTTGTTTCAAACACGACCCTGAGGCAACTCTGCTTGATCACGGTCCGTTTTCAGGGACTACGTGGAGCAGTCAATTGACAAGCGATACACTCGCCACTGATATCACTGCTGGCTGATTGGGCTCCAGGCATCCTGCGGATTTCAGACACACCACGAATTGCAGGCAACGTTCGATGCGACAACTGGCGAGAGTCACAGGTCTGTTATTCCCACTACTGGCCATTTCGGGGTTGTTGACTGTGGCCGGGTGCGGCACGCAGACCTACGAAGAACGACTGGCCGCGTCGACCGCCTATTTCCGTTACCGCGAGCAGGTGGACAGTCTCGTCGAACCGCGGACGTGGAAGGCGGAAGGCATCACGTTTCGACCGCCGCGGGGTTTCGTCGAACTGCCGCCTCCGCCGCCGGCTGCCGACGAAGACTCCCCACCGCCGCCGGACACTCGGCAACCGGAGTTCCTGACGCACAAACTGCCGGGGCTTGTGGGAGCGTGGCAGTCTCAGCTGCGGGTCGAGATTCCCGACAGCGATGTTGAGGAACTGCCGGCCTGGCTGCTGATCTGCACGAACCACGATGACTATCGCCAGAAGTTTGACAATCCGCAGGTCATGCCGGGCGCGTTCATGGAAAGCCTGACGAACGCGGTCGCCGACTGCACCGGCTTTGCCCGCAGCACGGCCATCGAACCGTGGAAGTTCACCGAGGTCCGCGTACCAACCGGAACCGCGTACGTGCCTCGCAAGGACTACGACTGGATTCTGCTCTCCGACCCGGAAATGACATTCGAAGTCGACGGCCAGGCAGTCCGCTATGACTTCCGCGTGTATCGCTACTTCGTCGGCCAGAACATCCAGCTCGCCCTGGTGACGATCGTCCCCAGTGACGAAATCCTTGCCCGCTCATCGCGCCCGTACGACGCCATCGACATGGCCATCGAACAGATGACCGTCACCGACGAAGTTCCGCGCACGCGAAAGGGCGCTCCCGCAGCAGCTCCAGTATCCGGCGGCGGGTTCTGAGCACAGGGAGCCGATTCAGTGGCGGCACTTTCGGCATTTGCAGTCGTCGTGGAAGAAGTGCTCGTAGTCGTCCTTGTCGTCGCCGTCGACGGCCATTCCAAACAGGCCGATCAGCGGGCCGATGTTGACGGAATCGTCTTCATGTTCGCACTGCTTTGAGCCGCTGGTCACCGTGCACCCCGTCAGGCTCAGGGCAAGGACAATACATACCGCAATCCGGCGAACGTCCATGTCCGCTCCGTTTCTGTCAGTTGAGGCTTATCGAGCCGGAAGTCAGCGCGGCGGACGGTAGCCCTGTTCGCGTTTCCTCGACAACGCGAATTTGATTTACACTGTTTCTCAGTGATTGTGGTGCCATGGTCGGACTGGGGATGGATCCGTCGAATGCCTCGAAAAATTCGGCAACTGATCAGGAACCTGCAGGCAGCGGGGTTCACCGAGATCCCCGGTGGCAGCAAAGGCTCTCACCGGAAATTCACTCACCACAACTTTTCCGGCGCCGTAACAGTCAGCGGGAAAGACGGGGATGACGCAAAACCGTATCAGGAGCGTCAGATCCAGCGAGCTATCGACGAGGTGCAGAATGAAGGTCAGTGACCAGTACCATAAATGGGTCGAGTGGAGTGACGAGGATGCCGCGTACATCGGCAAATGCCCGGACCTGATTACCGGGATTCACGGTGACGATCCCTGCAAGGTCTACGCCGAACTGTGTGACGTCATTGAGGACGTCGTTCAGCACTTTGCGGCAACCGGCAGGGAGCTTCCTGTTCCGAGCATTCGTCCAATGCGTGAACTGGTCTGACGGCAGCCGCTGGGCATCCAGCCTTCGCAATCTGTGGGCGACGCCCTCGTTTCGCTCTCCCAGGCTGGCGAGGCTCGCTTCTCGAATCGCCGGCGACTACTTGACCTGCCAGGCCTCGTTGAAGAAGTCGGCGGCGACGACTTTGCCGGGCCACAGAGCGTCGGCGGGCGTGCGGGTGTCGATGACGGCCCAGTCGGGGAGCTTTGGCACCTGGCGAGCGTTGTTCAGGTAGGCGAACTCGCGGTAGGTGAAGCCGCTGTTGAGGACGACGTAGCGGTTCGGGTTCAGCGGGTTCGGGTAGATCAGCACCGGTGCGTGATGCACCGCGTCGAAACTCTTGTCGCCGACCTTGACCGTGTCCGCCGACCAACCAATTGGCAGCTTGTCGGCGATCTTCGCCAGAATGGCGTTGCTCTGCGGATCGCCGAACAGGATCAGGTTGGACGCAGCGATGTCGGCGTCGTTGATCTCGGAGTCGGCTTTGACGATCGCGTCGCCGCGGAACTGTCGCCGCCATTCTTTGATGGTGTGATTGAGTTCGGACGCGGCCCACTTGCCGACAGCCTCGTGCCGGGCTTTTCCGGTCGGGCGGACGACAATGAACGAGTCCATGAACGCGTCATCGACAGGCCCCTGCAGACCATGGCGTTTGACAAGCTCATCCGATGCCGACGAAGCAGTTTCGCCGGTTGACCACTGATCGCCGCTCCGGACCAGAGTCGCGTTCCAGGTGCCGTCGGTAAACGGTTTGTCGAGTTCCACTCTCTGCTTGTCGATGACGACGGTCACGGGTTTCTGAGCATGAAACGGGCTGCGTCCAGCGGAGATGTCGATCTGCAGGCCGGTGACGTTGTTCGTCGAGATTTCAATCTGGTTACTTTGAGCTTTGATCTTCGCGTCAACGCGCGCCTGCTCCCAGTGCTCGCCAAGGCCCGTCACGGTCAGCCAGAACGCGCGGTTATAGCGCAGCGTGTAGGTTGCGAAGTGCAGTTCGCGAGGGAGCTTCGCTCGGCCAGCCTGAGCGATCGATGCCAGCCGCGATTCGATCTCAACCAACGAGTCTTTGTGGATGGCGTGTGCCGTCTGCGGGCCGATCAGGTGTGTCAGTCGCAGGCCCTCGGCGGCACACGCTGCTTCCATGACGTCGGCGGCCTGCTTCTGGCGGTCGATCTCGCCGCTGTACGCGATCGTCGGCAACTGAAACAGATTGATCGCGTAGCCGGGGCAGTCATACATGCGCCACAGCTTTTCTTCGTACCAGGTCGGGTTGAGCGTTTCCTGCTGGAACGACTTCAGGAACTCAGGCGTCTCCGAGAAGCCCGCTCCCGGTGTTGCGGCGAAAAACAGGTCGGGATAGTGCACCGCCATCTGCCAGCAGCCGGCTCCGCCCATCGAGAAACCGCGCACGGCAACGCGATTGTCATCGACGCGGTAGTACTTCCGGGCATGGTCCAGGCCTTCGAGCACGTCGATCTCGCCAGCAAGTTTGAAGGCGTTGCTGTACCGACCGTACGGATGCAGAACGATGGTGTCTGCCGGCGCGATTCGCCCGACCTGACGCATGCGTCCTGCGATGAAGTTCGATTCCGACAGTGTCTCACCCCGACCGTGCATCCACAGATCAAGACGGTGCTTCGACTTGCCCTCGAAGCTGTATGAGTCCGGGATGACGAGACCATAAGGCTGGACGGTCTGGTCGAGCTTCGAGCGGAACCCGCGAACGACGAGTCCTTTCTGCTTCAGCCACGGAGCCTGCCCGCCGAGCAGCGCTGCCGCTCGCAGTTGTCCCTCCGCCAGAACATCCCTGGCACCCTTGACGTCATTCGGCTTGAACAACTCGCGATACTGAATGCCGTGCCGAATCGCTCGCGCGAAGATCTCGACATCCGGCAGCAGCTCAGCCGTGCGGGCGTCCTTCTTCTTCCGCAGTTCGACGATCGCCGCGTCGAGTTCTGCCAGGCCGCTTTCGAGTACTGTTCGATCGGCGTCGGACAGTTCGAGCCCCCCAGGTGGGATCGGTCGCACGTTGTCCGGAATGTTGTCCTTCGGGCCGTCGGCGAAGCACGCGTTCGACAGCGAAACGGCGACAAGACTGAGAACAGCGATCAGGCGGGACATGACGAGTTTCCCTGAGAGGTAGAAGCACAGTTGAGGGTGATTGAAGGCGTTGTTTAACCCGAAGCCGCAGGCGACGGTGCATCCCAAAGCCGCGCCGAAGGCAGACGCCGTCGCCTGCGGCTTCGGGTTAAACGATGAGAGCATCTGGCTGATTCGTTACGGATGAAACGCCGGAATCTCCGCGACGCTTTCACCGTCGATCATTCTCTGCACATGAGCGGCGACGTTGTCGACGATCGCGTCGATCATTGCGGCTCCAGCTTCGGCGGTGGCTTCGAGCGGTTCCTTGTCCGGCTGATCCTGCATCGCGTCGGCACGGACGTTCTCCGGGAAGGCGGCCAAGGCGAACGCGGTTTCAAATTCCTGAGCGTGGCCGGGCCAGCGTTTCGTCTTGAGGTGAGCTTCGGCGACCTCATTCGGCAGGAAGTCCCAGTAGCTTTCGAATTGCAGGTTGATCTCGAGCCGCTGCTGAAACTGGCCCCACATGCCCAGGCACGGAGCGATGTTTCCGCCGTGCCCGTTCAGCACGAGGATATTCGTGAAGCCAGCGTGGTTCATGCTGCGGATCGTGTCGAACAGCACGCCGAGCCAGCTTCCGGGCATGGCCGTCAGCGTTCCGATATGCCGCATGTGATGCTCGCTGATGCCGATGTTCATCGACGGCGCGACGAGCGCCTGCGGGGCCAGCTTCGTCGCGACGAGATCGGCAATGTGATTCACGCTCCGCCAGTCGTGCTCCATCGCGAGATGCTCAAGATGCTGCTCGGTCGCGGCGACGGGAATGATGCATGCCTTGAGTTCGCCATTCTGCATTCGCTCGCGAAACTCCCGCCGCGTGTGCTTGTGCAGATGAATGAGCGGTTCCGTCATGATTGCTCCTCAACCGGGCTTGACTGTTTGCCGCGAAGCCGCAGGCGATGGCGTTTGCGACGAATGAAACGCCGTCGCCTGCGGCTTCGGGTCAAACGATGGATTGGCGTCGAAAGTCGGCACCCACGACGTCACGGATCCGCGGCAACTGCCGGAGTTGTCTTCCACGTCGCCACGACCACGCACACGAAGACCGCCAGTCCGGCAAGGTCCGTGACGGGCAGGCGAATTCCGGAGACCATGAGCCCTTCGCCAGGGAACAGCAGCAGCGCCGCCGAGACAAACAACAATCCTCGCGCGACGGCTCCGAGTTCTTTTCGCATGTAGCCGGCCAGTCCGGCGGCCAGTGCGAGAATCCCAATCACAGCTGCGGTCGTCGACATAACGATGCTCGCCAGCGACAGCCGGTGATCGTGAAAACGGCCCCAGGCGTACGAGCGGTTCTGCTTGTCTTCTTCGGTGATGGCGTCGTCGGCCAGTGGTGTTGAGTAGATCTCGACCTCGCCGATTTCTTCCCAGCGGTCTTTGCGCTCGACGAACAGGTCCCAGTTCGTACCAGCCGGCAACTTTGCGCTGACGCTGCCGTACGAGCCGGAGTTCAGCTTGAGAATCTCACCATCTTCGAGCGGACGCAGTTCGACTTCTGAGTCAGCGAACGCGTTGCCGAACTGTTTCAGCGAAACCCGCAGCGATCCGGGGTCTTCGTTTTCTGAATGCCGGTACGCAACGATCGCGACCTCGGGCTTGTCACTCTGCAGCGTCAGCTCGGGCCGATACACGAACATGAACGGCAGCGTGAATCCAACCAGTGAAAAGCGAAACGCTGCGAAAGCCGTCTGCATGATCGGAGCTTCGGCAATCGACGCACTCGCATACGCGGCCAGCGCGACTGGCGGCGTCACCATCGACATCATGCCGAAGTAGAAGATGAAGAGGTGCGCCGACAGGGGAATGACGCCGAGTTCGCTGAGCAGTGAGCCCATCAGCGTCGCCATCAGCAGGTAGCAGACAACCGACGGAACTCCCATGCCCAGGATGATTGAGCAGACCGTGATGCCGACCAGCGCCAGGAACAGGTTCGTCTCAACGACGCCTTTGATCGACGCACTGAAGTCTGTCGCGATGCCCGTCTGCTGAACGATGCCGATGATGATCCCGACGCAGGCACTCGCCGCGACCAGCGAGACGCCGTTCTTCGCCGACGATCCCAGAGCCTTCATGATCGCCGGCCGCCAGGCGGGGTGCACGAGCCCGAAGGCCAGCAGGCCGAACGTGCCGACGAGTGTCGAACTGAGCCACGACTCGACAATCTGTCGCAGGTTCGGATCGTCGACGGTTTCGGCAAACGCAAACTGATGGACGAGCGTGGCGCCGAAGAACGCAGCCAGAGCCAGCATTCGCGGGCCGCTGCCCAGCGCGAGCTTCTTCCGGAAGATCGACAGAAACAGAATGACGATCAGCGAGCCGGTGACGGCCTTGAACGGCGAGAAACCCCAGATCAGAAGACCGACCAGAACACCGAGCGCTCCAAAGAAAACGACGGCCTCGAACTCCCACAGCGAAGACTTCTCTTCTTCCTGTCGCTGGATGGCCTGAGCACCGACCTTCTTCGAGTAAAAGTGAACAATCAGGAAGATCGACAGGTAGTAGAGAATCGCCGGAACGATTGCCGCCTTGGCAACCTGCAGGAAGGTGACCTGCGGCTGCACCAGTTCGAGCATCATGTAGGCGCCGGCGCCCATGACCGGCGGCACGAGTGCTCCGCCGGACGCGGCCGCCGCCGTGATGCCGCCAGCGATATGCCGCTCGAAGCCGGCGTTCCGCATCATCGGGATCGTGAACGCGCCCGTCGTCACCGCGTTGGCAACAGCGCTGCCGGACAGTGATCCCATCAGGCCGCTGCCGAGCACGGAGACCTTGGCCGGTCCACCGGGACTGCGACCGAAGACTCGTTCGGCAAAGCGAATGATGAACTGCGTCGCGCCGGACATTTCCAGGAAGGCACCGAACACGACGAACAGGAACACGTACTTGAACATCACTGTCGCGGCTGGCCCGAAGACGCCGAGCGTCTGCAGGAAGGTCGTGCTCACGATGTCGTTGACGCTTTGTCCGCCGTGCGGCAGCATCCAGCCGGGCATCTCCGGCCAGCCGTAAGTCTGCGATCCGTAGCAGTAATACGAGTGCGCAACGAACGAGAACGCCAGCAGCGGCACGATCAGGCCGATAGCTCGGCGGGTGGCCTCGAAGACGAGAATCAGCCCGACCAGACCGATCGCAAAGTCCGTCTTTGTCTCCAGTCCCGGTCGGTCAGCCAGCGAGCGACCTTCCGCCCACAGGCTCTTGAAGAGTTCCTCGTTCTGCACGAACACGTACGCGCAGCAGCCTGAGGCGGTCAGTGCGAGCAGGACATCGAGCCAGCGGAGAATCTGATTGCCGGCCAGCTTCGGATGGATCGGGTACGCGAGAAAGCAGAGTGCCAGGCCGAAGCCGACGAAGATCGCCAGCGAGGCCTGCGGCTGAAAGCGGTTGTAGTTGACCTCGAACAGCGTGAAGAGACACAGCAGCACGCTGAGGACCGGAACGACGATCTTCGTCATCCGGTCGAACGGCGTCTGAGGCTTTGTGGCGGCAGCAGTCGTCGCTGGTGCGTCTGCCGCTGCGGACGCGGAATCAGTTTGAGGAGAGGCGTCGGCGTCTCCGGACTTCTCGGGAGTGGCATCGGACACGGTGGTCGACTCCGGGTGAGTTCAAAGGCTCGAACCGACTGAGCAGCGGCAGGATTACTCTTTGGAATCTGCCGCCGCATCGCCTGCCTCCGTGTCACTGGCCGCAGCATCGCCAGTCGCTGGTTCCTCGGCTCCTGCCGGGGAGTCGCTCGCTGCTTTGCCGTCGGCAGCAGCAGTGTCTTCCGACGCCGCGGCATCGCCGGCTTCGTCCGCGATCAGACCGGCTTCCTTGTAAAAGCGGATTGCTCCGGGATGAAAGTCCGTGCCTGTGTAGCGGGCGGCATTCTTTTCGTTGATCGCCTTGCCGGCTCCGTGCTTCGCGGCGACGTCGGCGCGGTTCTCCCAGATCGTCTTTGTGACCTGGTAGATGAGTTCTTCGTCGGTGGCCGCAGCTGTCACGAGGTGCATCGAACCGACGTTGAGTCCTTCAAAGGCTTCCGGGTGTCCCTGGTACGTGTCGCCGGGAACGGTAATCGGATGGAAGAACGGGTACTTGTCGATCAGCGTCTGGCGGACAGCCGGGTCAAACGGAATGAAGAACGTTTCGTATGACGCGCAGGCCTGGCTGATCGCCGCGGCGGGAACCGCTCCGCCCAGAAACGCCGCATCGGCAGAACCGTCCGCGAGCATGTCGACGGCAGCGCCCATCGGCTGATAGACCTTCTCAATGTCGTTCTCGATCGAGACGCCGTGCTCTTCGAGAATTGGGCCGACGAACATGTCGAAGCCGGCTCCGGCCGGGCCAATCACAACACGTTTGCCCTTCAGCCCGGCGATCGTCTTGATGCCTGAATCGGCGGTCGTCACGAACATGGCAACGTTCGGAGCGAGCGTCACGACGGCGCGCGTGTCATAGGCCTTTTCCCAGCCGGACTCGCCGCGAACCGCGAAGTAGCTGATCGCCGAGTTCGACAGAGCGAGCTGCAGTTCGCCGCCAGCGAGACCGCGGATGTTGGCCTGCGACCCCTTTGTTCCCTTCGCCTGAGCCTTCCAGTTGTTGTCGCCCTTGTGGTCGTTCAGCGTCTGAGCGATCGCGTCGCCAACGATCGGAAATGTCCCTCCCAGCGGTGCCGTGCCGATGCTGAGGAACATCGTCTTGCCGGTGTCGCCACCCGATGATCCGCCATCCCCGCCAGCGTCGCCTCCACCGCCTCCGTCACCACAGCCAGCCAGCAAAGACAGGCCCAGCAGCAGGCACGCGGACGGGTTCACAAATCGACGCAGCGGGAACGCAGTCATGATCTTCAGTCCTTGCCGGAAGAGACCGAGCTGTTCATAAGCGGGAACAGTCGGCAGGCGGGAAAGCGGGCAGGAAATACGGGGAAAGGGGCACGTCGCGGAAGCTCGCAAAAAGCGGGATTCAGCGACGGTCGATCGTATCAGTCGTCAGAAATGCTTTCCAGCGACGGCAATCGAGCCTCGCTGGCGTTCGTGTCTGCCGCCGCAGACGGGCTCTTGATGATCAACTTGTCGAAGAGTTCGTCGGCGACGATGGAGTGCGCGAGTTCGTTCGGGTGCGCGTCGAACGGGTTGACGGTCAGCGTCTGATCGGCGTGCCGATTCAGCACGGGTTCGAGATCGACGCACGGAATCCCCAGCTCAGCACAGCCCGCCTCGATCTGCGAGTGGACCTCGCGGAATGGATAGTCCGGTCCCAGGTTATGCAGAAACGGAAAGACGACGACGCTGAACTCAACATTGTGTTCGCGACAGGCGTCGCGAACGCCGGCCAGTAGTTCGAGGAACTTGTCCCAGGCCGGACCGGCGTAAAAGTCGCGAACGTAACCGTAGTAATCCTTGACCTGCGGATTCGCGAGCAGTTGCGTGCGAAAGTAAAGCCAGTTGAAGAAGTAGGTATCGCGGATCAGAAACGAGTCCGGCGGCTGCCTCAGAGTCGCGAGGTCCGAACTGCGCTGAGCGAACCCCGGATCGCACGAATCGATATCGTTCAGACAGAAAACGTAGACGATGTGGTCGACGCCCCAGTTCTTCTCGGCGACGTTCCGGGCGACAGCATCGACCCAGTAGAGATCGGTGCCCGGTTTCGACAGATTGGAGACCACGAAACCGTCGCCCGTTGAATCGTCCTCGCGCTGCACCGCGATCCGCTGCCGGAGCTGATTCGTAAACCGGTCTCGAACATCCGGCACACCGTGGCCGAACGTGAAACTGTCGCCGACAAAGCAGATGTGCGTGCGATCGTCGGGAACGGTGGGGAACTCGACATCGTCCCGGTAGTAGATGCCGTCGTCGGGTTCGAACAGCAGCAGCTTCAGATCGTCGCCGACGTGTACCGTGAACCAGCGATGCGAAACGTTGGTGACGTCCAGAGCGTCGGTTGTGTCGTAACACAGCGCGTAGCCGACTTCGATCGCCGTCAGGAGAGCAGCGACCATCCAGAGTGACAGAGCGGGCGGTACCAGTTTTCGCAGTCTTGTTCCCTGCTTGAGTCTGCGACGCAGCTTGAGCAGCCCCCAGGGAAACGCAAACAGCAGCAGCAGCCAGATCCCCATCCCGGTCAGGTAACGGTCAGGCAGATGCAGAAACAGTTGCCACATGCAGATGCACTTCGTTGTGAGGAACGGCGCATTGTCCGGGACGACAGGGCACTTGGAACGACAGGTTCCCCAGGACGACCAAACGCGCTGGATGACAGAGTGAGGCGGGCGAGTTTACCAGCAGTCGCCGCCGTCTTCTGCATCGCTGACGTCGCCCAGAAAGAAATACGACTCGACCGTTAACTGCTCAAAGGGAGCGGCCAGGCGAATCGACCGCCGCTCAAAGAGTCCGACATCAACTTCCTCGACCTGATCAAGGAGCTGCAGCGTTTCCGGGCCGACGTCCCACAACTCGCCGCGAATGCCAACGCCGTCATCACGCTCGACCAGGCCGGGAAACCAGCCGATCCGGAATAAGCGGTAAAGCGGCTGCGTGCGTACTTCCGCGACCAGCTTCGCTCCGGCCATGTGAGCGTGCAGCCGCCGACCGGTTTTCAGTGTGCCATAGACGAAAACGAGCATCGCGCCACCTTGTTGAAGGGCTGTTGCAGAACAATCAACTCGGTCTCTTCCTCGAACACTCAGCCATCGAGCCACGCCTGAGAGTTCGTCAGATCGTACCGAACGCCGCAGTTTCTGAGGGCCGCAGAGACGGCTCGTGGCTGCGGCATCTTGACAAACAAGGTGCCACTGATATGTTGCCTTTTCTGCGCGGACTGCGGAGATGACCGATCGTCAGACACCTCTTCTGACGGAATGATGTTCGCAGTTCGCTCGCCCCCCAACTCTTCCCACCCGTACTGGCAACCAATGGCTCTGATGTTGACGACGTCAGCTTCAGGAATCATTGGCCCCGCACTGAATTCTGTCTCGCACTCAGCTGGCTTCTCAGAACCATTCTGAAACGGACGGAATTCACAGAGCATTCGCCCGTGAGGACTAACCCATGATTCGAACGTCGGCTTTTCTGTGTCTGCTGGCTGCCCTGGCAGTTGTTGTTCCGACGCCCGCCGCACTGGCAAGCAAGCCGGTCGAACCCGCTGGTCTCGGCGATCCTGGAGTGCTCGATGCGCTGCGAGTGGATGTTGAGACCGCCGATGGCGCGATTGTCATTCGTGGTCGCGACGCTCGCCAGCAGCTTGTCATCACCGGCGTCTTTTCGTCGGGACAGCTCCACGACAAAACGACGGTCGCGAAGTACTCGGCCACTCCGGAAGGCATCGTCAACATCGCGGATGACGGCCTGATCACTCCGGTTGCCGACGGCGAAGCTCAGGTCACGGCGACGGTCGACGGTCGGAATGTCACTGTGAAAGTTCGCGTCGAAGGCGTCGCTCACCAGATCCCGATCAACTTCAAGAACCAGGTCATCCCGGTCTTCACGAAGCTCGGCTGTAACTCGGGCGGCTGTCATGGCAAGGCCAGCGGTCAGAACGGTTTCAAGCTCTCACTGCTGGGCTTCTACCCGGATGAAGACCACGAATATCTGGTCAAGGAGGCTCGAGGGCGTCGGCTGTTTCCACCGTCGCCAGGCGAATCTCTGCTGCTGATGAAGGCGATTGGCAAATCTCCGCACGGCGGCGGCAAGCGAATGGAAGAGGGCTCCTACGAGTACCGTCTGCTGTATCGCTGGATTGAACAGGGCATGCCCTACGGCAGCCCGGACGACCCCTACGTTGTCGGCATTGAATGTCAGCCAGCGAAACGAATCATGGATCGCGGTGCCGATCAGCAGATCACGGTCGTTGCGAAGTACAGCGACGGATCGACGGAAGACGTGACCCGGATGGCTCTGTTCGAAGCCAACGATCCGGAAATGGCCGAATCGACAGAAACCGGCATGATCAAGACGCTCGATCTGGCTGGCGAAGTGGCGATTATGGCCCGCTATCAGGGACAGGTTTCGACGTTCCGCGCCAGCATCCCACTCGGTGCTGACACGTCGAAGATGCCGGCTCCCGTCAACTTCATTGACGATGCGGTTTTCGCAAAGCTGACGATGCTGGGCATCCCGCCGTCAGAAGTCTGTGACGACGCCACCTACCTGCGGCGAGTCCACATCGACGTCACGGGAACTCTTCCGACGGAAGAACAGGTTCAGGCGTTTCTCGCGGACAACTCGACCGACAAACGGGAAAAGCTCGTTGATCGTCTGCTCGCCTCGGAGGCGTACGCCGACTACTTCGCCAACAAGTGGAACCTCGTCCTGCGGAATAAGAAACGCCGCAACGAGGACCTCCACGGCACCTATGCGATGTACCGCTGGATCTGGGAATCGATCTACGAGAACAAGCCCTATGACGAGTTTGTCCGCGAGGTGATCACGGCGTCCGGTGAAGCCTCATCGAATCCGGCCGTCGTCTGGTATCGCGAAGTTGACGAAGTGAACGAGCAGGTCGAAGACACTGCTCAGCTTTTCCTCGGCACGCGAATTCAATGTGCCCGCTGCCACCATCACCCGTTCGAGAAGTGGAGCCAGAATGACTACTACAGTCTGGCGGCCTTCTTCAGCACGGTTGGTAAGAAGGCTGTCCCGGAGATCGGTTCCCGTAACCGAAACTTCCGCGACAAGCGGATCTTCCACAACGAGAAGGTTGCTCAGGCTCAGAACCCGCGAACGAAGCAGAACCTGAAACCCGCTGGTCTGGGTGGCGATGCACTGGAGATTCCCGCTGACCGCGACCCGCGTCAGTACCTGGCGGAATGGCTGCGTCGTGAAGACAACCCGTTCTTTGCGCACGCTCTGGTCAATCGCTACTGGAAGCACTTCTTCGATCGCGGGATCGTCGAACCGGAAGACGACATGCGAGCGACGAACCCGCCGTCGAATCCGGAACTGCTCAACGGGCTGGCCGAGAACTTCATCAGGAACGGCTTCGACCTGAAGTGGCTCGTTCGCACGATCGTGACCTCACGGACCTACCAGCTCAGTGCACTGCCGAACGATTACAACCTCAAGGACAAGCAGAACTTCTCTCGCTACTACCCGAAGCGTCTGACGGCTGAAGTGCTGTATGACGCGTTTCATCAGGTGACGAACTCGTCGCAGGGCTACAGCGGGCTTCCGGGCGGCACAAAAGCCGTTCAGCTTCCGGACGCTTCGGTTGGGCCGTACTTTCTGAAGGTCTTCGGGCAGCCACAGGGCGACACGGCCTGCGAATGCGAACGCTCGCAGGAAGCGAACCTCGCGCAGAGCCTGCACCTGTTGAACAGTTCGGAAGTGCAGACAAAGATCGCCAGCGGCTCCGGTCGGGCTCAGCTACTCGCGAACGACAAGGAACGTTCGCACGAAGAGCGTGTCCAGGAACTTTATCGCTGGGCGTACTCCCGCAAGGCCAGTGCTGACGAGATGCAGATCGCTCTGGCTCATATCGAGAAGCATGACGCGGCTCCAAAGACCGCCTACGAGGACATCATCTGGGCGCTGATCAATACCAAAGAGTTTCTCTTCAACCACTGATCGAATCTGACGACCGGCCCGTGCACGACGCGGGCCGGTCGCTGATCCCCTGAAGCTGTCCGGGCTCGGATGCCGGCGCCTTCGACTGCTGGCTTCCCTCCCACGATTCCCACCTGTTGCTTCACACCACCTTCTGCGTCGACTTCCGGGCTGATGAACTGTCTGTCGCAGGCTGATTTCACCGTATTCGGCTGCTCGATCGGGCCGTCGTTTTTTCTGATTTCCAATCTCCGCCGTCCGTCGCCGACTTCCTCCCGCCAGCCGTGATGATCGCGCTGCCGGGTTCTTCGCGAAGCCGTTCCGGACTGCCTGATCTCCGCGGAGCAGTTTCATGCTGACCTGCCGTGTGCTCGCGCGACCGTATTTCGCTTTGCTCTGTACTGCGTTTGCCGTTGCGACAGTGTTGAGCCAGACCGCTCAAGCTCAGCTGCCGCAGACACGGATTTACGCCGTGTTCCCGCCGGGGGCGCAGGTCGGGCAGACTATCGACGTGACTGTGACGAACGGCACAGATCTCGATGAACTCTCTGCGATGCGGTTTAACCATCCCGGCATCAAGGCGACGCACAAGAGCGGGAATACCTTCTCTGTTGCCGTCGCTGCCGACGTCGAGCCCGGCGTTTATGAGTGCCGGGCGACGGGTCTTTATGGAACCAGTAACCCACGATCATTTGTCGTCGGACGGCTTCCGGAGATCATCGAGAACAACGCCAACGCATCGACCGACCAGGCTCAGGAGATTCAGCTCAACTCGGTGATCAACGGCAAGTCAGACAGTGGCGCCGACGTTGACTTCTACAAACTGACCGCGAAGGAGGGGCAGCGGATTCTCGCCGAATGTGCCGCTCTGAGCATCGATTCACGGTTCCACGGAGAACTGCGGCTGTACTCATCCGAAGGCCGACGAATTGGCCGGGCGGTCGCCGAACTGCGACGCAGCGACCCGGTACTCGACGTCACCATCCCGGCAGACGGGGAGTACTTTCTGCGAGCGTCTGACTTCGTCTACGCCGGCAACAACGATTACTTCTACCGCCTGAAGGTGCACACTGGCCCGCACGTTGATTTCGTTGTGCCGCCTGTTGGCGTGCCGGGCAGTACAGCGAAGTACACGGTCTTCGGGCGGAACCTGCCCGGTTCCCAACCAGCGGGGATTGCCAGCGACGGTGCCCAACTGGAGAAACTGGACGTTGAGATCACGCTGCCACAGGCGGTCGACCAGTTGCAGTTCGCGACCGGCCCCGCCTCGCGCGACAGCAATATCGACGGAGTTGCCTGGACATTCTCCGGCGCGAACGGATCGTCAAACAGCGTGCTCATTTCCTACGCGCCGCGAGCAGCCATCCCCGAAGTCGAACCGAACAATGTGGCGGAGAAAGCTCAGAAGATCACCGTTCCGGCGGAGGTCTCTGGACAGTTTCAGCAGCGAGCGGATATCGACCATTTCGAGTTTGAAGCGAAGGCGAAGCAGGTCTTCTGGATTGACGTCTTCGCCCGGCGACTCGGCGGCTCGGCCGATCCGTATCTGACGATTGACCAGATCACAAAGAAAGACGACGGCACGGAAACCGTGAAGCGGCTCGCGTCGCAGGACGACATCGCGAACGCGGGCATCGCCAATCTGTTCGATCTCGACAGTGACGATGTTTCCTACCGGTTCGCCGCCCCGGCCGACTCGCTGTACCGCATCTCACTGAGGGACCGCTTTTTTGAATCACGCGGCACCCCTGACCTGCAATACCACCTGGCGATCCGGGAAGAGCAGCCGGACTTCCGTCTGGCGGTGATCCCTCCGGCGCCACTTCAGAACGCCGCGGCAGGTTATCAGACCTGGGCTCTGGGGCTGCGTAAGGGCGAGAACCTGCACGTTGAAGTGGCTGCTCTGCGGCGTCACGGGTTCAAAGGCGACATCGTCGTCAAGCCGGGCAAGCTCCCGCCGGGAGTGACAGCACAACCGGTCGTCATCGGCGGTGATGTGAACAGTGCGACGCTCGTTTTCTCCGCAGCTGAGAACGCCGGTCCTGGAACATGGCCGCTGAACCTTACAGGCGAAGCAACGATCGAGTCCTCGGCGGCGGTGGCTGCGGTTGCGGCCGCAGAAGCGGCTCTAAAGAAGGCAACGGACGCCATTCCGAATCTTGACAAGGCACTGGCTGCAACGGTTGATCCGCTCAACAAAGCAACCGATGCAAAGAACAAAGCCGCCAGCGCTGCCAAAGCCGATGCTGACGCCCGCAACAAAGCGGCGGGGGAAAAGACGGCGGCAGATAAAACGCTGGCCGACGCCAAAGCGGCTGCTCAGAAAGCAGACGCAGCCGTCAAAGCGGCCGAAACGGCAAACACGACCGCGAAGAAGACGCTGACAGAGGCAACTTCCGCCGAGAAAGTGGCTCAGGACGCGCTCAATCAGGACAAGGACAATCAGGGACTGAAAGACGCGCTCGCTGCGGCAACCAAGTCGAAGGCTGACGCCGAAGCTGCAGCAAAGGCTGCCGAAGAGGCGGTCGTTGATGCGAAGAAAGCTCAGCAGGAAGCGGCCAAAGTGGCTCAGAGCGCTGAAGCGGACGCTCAGAAGAAAGCGCAGACACTCGCTCAGGCCGAGGCAAAAGCGAAGCAGTCTGACGCCGCTCTGCTGGCTGCGACGAAGGCTCACGAAGAGGCGGCGGCGAAGAACAAGGCCGCAACTGACGCGAAGAACGCCGGTGTGGCGGCGGTGGCTGCCGCCGAGAAGGACCTGCAGGCCAAACGCCAGGCACGGGAAGCGGCAGCTCGAAAGGTGACGCACGCCGCTCGAACGGCAACCGTTGTCTGGAACGGTTCGAATGTCGAACCCGCGCAGACGCGGCTGTCACACGAGCTGACGCTGTCGGTCATGGACGAAGTGTCGCAGTTTCAGGCAATCGCCGACGTCGAACATGAGACAGTTTCCCAGAACCGGTCGCTGCTCGTCCCCGTGAAACTCGCCAAACGTGGCGGCTTCGACGACAAGGTCCAGCTGACGTTCCAAAGCGTGCCGAAGAACGTCAAAGCAACGAATGTCGCCATTGAAAAGGGCACCGACACGGCGCTGGCTCGACTCGACTTCCCGGCCAACGCTGTCGAGGGGACCTACACGCTGTACCTGCAGGCGCAGGGCAAGGTGAAGTACTCAAAGAACCCGGTCCGGCTCGAACGAGCCACAGCTGCTCAGAAGGCTGCCGAAGAAGCACTGAAGGCCGCTCAGGAAGCGGCGAAGAAAGCGGCGGAAGCTGCGACTGCGGCTCAGAATGAACTGACGGCTGCAACGAAAGCCTTGACCGATGCCCAGGCGAAAGTCAAAGCCGAGCAGGCGAATCAGGCGAAGGCTCAGGCCGCTGAGAAAGCTGCGACCGAAGCGAAAACCAAGGCCGACGCCGGCGTCAACGAGGCAACAAAGCAAGCAGTGGCGGCGGCGAAGGCGCTTGACGAGGCAACCGCTGCTGCAAAGACCGACGCTGAAAACGACGACCTCAAGAAGAAGCAGGAAGCGGCAACGGCTGCAAAGGCCGCGGCAGACGAGGCTGTCAAGAAAGCTCAGGAAGGGCAGGCCGCGGCGGCCAGGGCTCTGGCCGATGCACAGGCCGCGACGAAAGCCGCAACCGATTCCGTTGCTGCTGCCACGAAAGCGTCGACCGATGCACAGACCGCCGTCACGCAGAAGACGACAGCCAAACAGCAGGCTGACGCCGCGAAAAAGACCGCTGACGATGCGGTCAAGGCGGCGGACACCAGCAAGAAAGCGGCGGATAAGGAACTCGACGCGGCCAAGAAATACGCCGCGGCCAAGGACGTCAACGTGTTTGCACCGACAACTCCCATCGTTGTCACAATCACAAAGGGAGCGTTCACACTGGCGGCTGCTGTCCCGAATGGCGGAGCTATCAAGCAGGGCCAGACGATCGACGTCAAAGTGACCGCTAAGCGGATTAACGACTTCGCCGGTCCGATCACCGTTGGACTCGCGACACCGCCAGGCTCTTCCGGGCTGTCAGCAGACGCGGTGACGATTCCCGCCGACCAGACGGAAGCCACACTGAAGATCACTGCCGCCGGAGACGCTCCGGAAGGTGATATCGCCAATCTGTTTGTTCGCGGAACGGCGGACTGGAACGGCCCGACGTCGGCAGACGCGGCGGTGAAGGTCAAGGTCCAGAAGTAGCCTTTGCAGTTACCCACAATCTCCGCCATCGCCGTCGCGGCGACTGGCGAAATCCTTTTGCAGTATTGAGGCAATCGATGAACAGGTCATTCGTTGCGCTGACCGTCGCGCTGTCACTGTCGTCCGTCAGTTTCGCGGCTGACGAGAAAGCCGAAAGCAAGCCGATTGAACCCGAAGCGGTCAAGCTTGACCGCAAGGTCAGTTACGAGAAAGACATTCTCGACGTCATCGAACTGAACTGCGTGGCCTGCCACTACGAAGGCGGTGCTGAGAGCCGTCTGGTTCTCGAAGACGCCGCTGGAATGATCAAAGGTGGCAAGCGAGGCGCAGGCATTGTTCCAGGGAAGCCGGACGAAAGCCTCGTGTATCTCGTCGCTGCTCGAAAGAAGCAGCCGCACATGCCGCCGTTGCCGAACAAGGTCGAAGCCGCCGCGCTGACACCGCGCGAGCTTGGCCTGTTTCGTCAGTGGATTCTCGAAGGCGCGGTCAGCGATTCGGAAGAGTCCGCCGAGACCGTCGACTGGCAGCCGATTCCCAGCGGAATGAAGTCGACCTACGCGCTGGAGTTGTCGCCGTCCGGCAACCTGGTGGCAGCCAGCCGGGCCAATCAACTGAGTGTGTTCAATGTGGCAACCGGCCAGGAGTCACGCCTCATTGACCCGGCCCTGTCCAGTCTGAAATTCAACGACCAGGCGATGTACCCGAACGGTGCGGCACATCGTGACTTTGTTCATTCGGTCGCGTTCCACCCAGGCGGTCGCCTGCTCGCGTCGGGCGGTTACCGCACAGTGAAGCTCTGGGAACGACCAGAAAATGCTCAATCACTGTCAGTCGGTCTCGGTGCTGTCGCCACAGACATTGACGTCAACGTCGAGAAAGGTCTGGCCGTCTTCGGGACGCAGCAGAACACTATCCTTGTTCGTTCGCTGAAAGACGGAGCCGAGGTCAAGAAACTGGATGGTCACACGGCAGCCGTCACGGGTGTTGCACTGACAACTGACGGAGCTTCCGTCGTCTCGGGCTCGGCGGATCAGACTGTTCGCATCTGGTCTCTGGAAAGCGGCAGTGCCACGCGGCAGATTCAAACGGCGTCGCCGATTCACGACATCTGCCTGTCAGCTGACGGCAAGCTGGTCGTCACAGCTCACGAGGACAAAGTCATTCGAGTCTGGAACTTTGCGGCTCCGGAAGGCGAACAGCCGGATGGTGAGAAGCCGGTTCGCGAACTCGCGGGACACGGTGGAGCCGTCACCTCGCTGGCTCGAGTCGGCGGCAATGATAATCAGATCATCTCCGGCTCGGTCGACAGCACACTCCGCGTGTGGCAGCTTTCCGATGGCAAGAACGTGCGATCGATGAATCACGGCGGTCCGGTTGTCGATGTCGCTTCACGGCCGGACGGCCAGGCGTTCGCGTCGGCCAGTTCGAACAACACAGCAAAACTCTGGAACGCGGCGGACGGCAAGCAGCTCGCCGAAATGCGCGGCCACCTGACGGCTCAGCGGGAAGAAGCGACCTCAAAGGAAGACGCGGAAGTCGCCAAGCAACTCGTCGCTCTTGCCGATGCTGCTCAGAAGGCCGCCGAGAAGAACGCAACCGAGCGTGCGGAAGCATTGAAGAAAGCCGGCGAAGAGAAGGAAAAGCAGATCAAGGCTGTGGACGAGCAGAAGCCGAAAGTGGCGGAAGCTCAGAAGAAAGCCGACGAAGCTCAGAAGAAAGCCGACGAAGCTCAGGCGAAAGTTGACGCCGCTCAGAAAGCTGTCGACGAGGCGAAAGCGAAGTCGGAAGCCGCAGCGAAAGCGTCTGCCGATAAAGCTGACGATGCCGAACTCAAGAAGGCCGCGACTGACACTGCCAACGCTTTGAAGGCGGCGGAAGCAGAGCTGAAGAAAGCAACGGACGCCCTGAAGGCTCCGACCGACGAGCTGAAGAAGCAGTCTGACGAGTTGAAGAAGCGGGAAGAGGCACTGAAGTCGGGATCACGCAGTCTGGAACTGGCGACAAAGGCTGACGCGAAGGCCAAAGAGGATGTCGAGGCAGCAAAGGCTGCTCACGCCAAATCTCAGGAAGAGCAGAAAGCTCGTGACGAAGCCGCCGCAAAGGCTGCCGAAGCGACCAAGGCTGCGGAAGCACCACTGACCTCCGTGGCGTTTTCCGCCGATGGTTCACGCCTCGCAACCGGTGCTGAGAATGGCACGATCACCGTGTGGGACGCGGCCGCCGGCACGCCACTGGACCTGCTGACCGGGACCGGCGGACCAGTCCGTTGCCTCGCGTTTGCCGCGGGTAGCCAGCTGGTCGCCGCCGGAGATGATCAGAAGGCTGTTGTCTGGGACGCCGATCCCGCCTGGCAGCTGGTCGCTCAGCTCGGCCCTTCGAAGGACGACCCGCTCAACACGGGAACCTCCCGGTTCGAATTCCGCGTCCTTGCGCTGGCATTCAGTCCGGATGGCAAGCTGCTCGCAACGGGTGGCGGCGAGCCTTCACGCAGCGGTGAACTGCTGCTGTGGGATGTCGACAAGCGGGAACTCGTCCGCGAAGTCGCCGACGCCCACAGCGACACGGTCTTCGGACTTGAGTTCTCTCGTGACGGATCGCAGATCGTGTCCGGAGCGGCGGACAAGTTCGTCAAGATTCACAACGTCGCTGACGGCTCACATGTTCGTTCGTTCGAGGGGCACACGCATCATGTGATGGATGTTTCCTGGAAGGCGGACGGCAGCCGACTGGTGAGTGCCGGAGCGGACAACGCCATCAAGGTCTGGAACGTCGAGACCGGTGAGCAGGTTCGCACGATCGCCAACTACGCGAAGCAGGTGACGTCGATTGCTTTTGTCGGCGTCGGCGGAAACATCGTCAGCTGCGGCGGCGACAAAACCGTCCGCTATCACACGGCAGAAAATGGTCGGAACTATCGCAACTTCAGCGGCGGCACGGACTTCATGTATGCGGCAGATGCTTCGCCGGACGAAGCCGTCGTGGTGGCTGCCGGTGAAGACGGCGTGATTCGCGTCTGGAACGGCACGAACGGTCAGACGATCCGCAACTTTGATCCGCCCGCTCCGCCAGAGAATGCTCAGGCCAGCAACTGATCGACTTCGCTGCCTGGTTTATACGTTGCTTAACGCTCAGTCGCAGGCGCCTCCGGATCGCAACCGTTCCGGTGGCCGGCGCCTGCGGCTGGGCGTTAATCGATTCTGCCTGACACGCTCTTTCAAAGTTTGACCCGGCCCCAACCATGCGAGACATCCGCGTTGCGACGGCTCAGTTTGAGAATCGGGATAACGATCCTGAGTACAACCTGTCGCGAGTTCGCGAACTGACTCGGCAGGCGGTCGAGCGGGGAGCGGAAATCGTCAGCTTTCATGAAGGCTGCATTCCCGGCTACACGTGGATTCAACCACTCACGCTCAAGCAGCTGCGGGAAGTTGCTGAGCCCGTTCCGGACGGGCCTGCAGTGCGAAAGCTCATCGAGATCGCGCGCGAGTTTTCAACTGTTGTCATGGCTGGCCTGTTCGAGAAGGACGACGAAGGCCGCGTTTACAACTGCTACGTGACTGTCAGCCCGGACGGATTTCTGACGAAGTATCGGAAGCTACATGCGTTTGTGAATCCTCACCTGTCGGCGGGAGACGGTTACAACGTCATCGATCTGCTGGGCTGCAAGGTCGGCTTTTTAATCTGTTACGACAATAACCTGCCGGAGAATGCCCGCGTCACGGCAATGATGGGGGCAGAGATTATCTTCATGCCGCACGTCACCTGCGGCCTGCCGTCGACCATGCCGGGCCGTGGCACGATCGACCGGTCGCTGTGGGAAAACCGACACCGGGATCCGGTGCGGCTCCGGCAGGAGTTCACGGGTCCGAAAGGTCGCGGCTGGCTGATGCGGTGGCTGCCGGCCCGCTGCTGGGAGAACGGCGTTTACGGTGTCTTCAGCAACCCGATCGGCTGGGATTACGACACCGTGAAACCGGGGCTGGCGATGATCCTCGACCCGTTCGGCGAAGTGCTGACGGAGAGCCATGCGGTCGAGGACGACGTCGTTGTCGGACTGCTGACGCCCGAGAAGCTCGAACAGTCATCCGGCCACCGGTACATCAAAGCGCGCAGGCCGGAGCTGTACGACAAGCTGGTCGAACCTCACGAGTCGGTGACGTCGCCTGGCTGGACGATGGAGCATGAAAAGAAGCCGGGGTAAACCCGGCTTGCGTTTTCCTCTCGTTGTGAGCGGTGTCGCGGATCGGACGATCGATCGATGCGACGGATCCCTGAGCGACGGCCACTCACTGAATCTCGTAGCGCTTCATCTTGTTGTAAAGCGTCACGCGGCTGACCCCCAGTTCTTTTGCGGTCCGTGTCCGGTTGTAGTTGTTGCGGATCAGAGCCTGCTCGATGAGATCCTTCTCAGTCGTCGCGAGCTGCGAATCGAGTTGCAGCGAGTCACTCTCCGGTTTCGACGAGTTGAGCTTGACTGTCGGATCGTTCGTCGGACCGGCGACGCCTGCGGTGACATGGCCGGGCAGGTGCTCCGCTCGCAGCACTCCGTCGCGGCAGTAGATCACCGCTCGCTGAATCGCGTATTCGAGTTCCCGGACATTGCCGGGCCACGGGTACGCGATCAAAGCATCGAAGACTTCCTGCTCAATCCGATGAATCGGGATGCTGTGCTTCTCTGACTTGAGCTGGATAAACCGCTTGGCCAGAACCTTGACGTCTGGCTTGCGTTTCCGCAGCGGCGGAATCTCGAACTTCAGCATGCTCAATCGATAATAGAGGTCCGGGCGGAACTTGCCCTGCTCGACCAGCGGTTCCAGCGGCAGATTACTGGCCACAACCAGCCGGGCCTGCGAATGCAGCGTCTGGTTTGAGCCAACGGGTTCGAACTGGCCAGTCTCGATGACCCGCAGCAGCTTGACCTGTTGTTCGAGGCCGAGGACGTCAATTTCGTCAAGCAGGATTGTACCGCTCTTTGCCGCGATGAACTTGCCCTCTTTGTCGGCGTGAGCGCTGGTGAATGCTCCTTTGACGTGACCGAAGAGTTCGCTTTCCAGCAGGTCGCCGGGCAGGGCCCCACACGCAACCGTGATGAACGGTTCGTCCCGCCGCGGCGAAACTTCGTGAATCAGGTTCGAGAGATACGTCTTGCCGGAACCGGTTTCGCCAATGAGCAGCACGGTGACGTCTTTCTCGGCGGCGATCGACAGGTCATCAAGGACGCGTTTCAACTCGGGCGTATAAGTCTCGAAGCGACGCGTCATGCCGGACAGGACAGCCTCTGGCTCGCTGCGACCAAACTCGCGCCGCGTTGTCTTCTGAGCGTCTCGACGTTCGGAGGAATCAGCGACGGCTTCCGCCGGATCTGTATCGAATTCCGTGTCCTCGTCATCAGTCGGAACACTCTTCTGCAGCCAGTTCAGAACATGCTCAACAGTCACGTCACCGCGAAGATGCATCATCCCGCTGTAGAGGGCGCGACGTTCCAGCGGTTCAGGACACTCCTGTGGCGTGAGCATCGCGACCGGCAGGTCGGACAGACGGCCTCGCAGCGATTCCAGTTCCTGCTCGACGAGATGCCCGCCGCCGGAAACGTCGGACAGGTCGGCGATGGCCCCGGCCGCATGTTCCTTCGCGGCGACCTGCTGCAGTTCATTGAGGCTGCGGCAGGTGACGACGTTGTATTGATCTCCAAGAAGAGTCGGCAGGTCGTTCGTCCAGCGGGCTCGCTCGCTCATGACGACGATCAACGGCTTGCTCATAGTTGTTCTCGCGTAGAATCACCGGGAAATCTGGGTGTCAACGCTTAGAACAAATCGAGTGCCAGAGCGTTCAAGCGAGCTGACAGTCGGCGGGTTCGCCCCTGTAAACGCGGTAAAACGCTTTGTTTCAAGGTTGTCGAGCCGGCCTGGCAAAACGTTGCTGATTCACCTCATGTTGCGTCCGGGCAACGCTACGCGGCAACAGATCAACCAGCTCTCGTTGGGAGCCGAGGCCGCTCTCAGCGAATTCTGACGGGCGGCTTCTGGCCCTGCGGAATCAGCGATGTGTACTTGCGGCCTTTCATCTGTTCCTTCCATTCCGCCCGGGCTGCCAGGATCAGATCAGGCTGCTGGAACAGGTCGAGGGCGCTGACGGCCAGAACCTTCGCGGCGTAAAGCGTACCTTTTTCGCCAATCGACGAACCGATGCAGGCGACGTTCTGCCAGCTGTGGCCTGGCGACTCCGCGGCCATGCAGGTGGTGCGGATTCCGCCGGTCGGGACATACCACGAAATGTCGCCGACATCCGTTGAGCCTTTGCTGGGCGTCCGCGACTCCTGCAGCGGCAGAATCGACGTGGAAATCGCTTCGGGAAACTCAGTCCCGAATTCGTCGATCAGCGGCTGCTGAATCCGTCGTGCGAAGGCGAGTTCCGATTCCGAGAACGCGGGTATCCCAACCTTCACGAGATTCTGGTGCAGCAGTTCGGACAGCGGGTCGTTGACGATCAGCTCGTGGCAGTCCGTGTCGATCTGCACCTGCAGCTTCGTCCGCGTCATGCGGGCGGCCCCTTTGGCAATGTCGTTCACCCACTCGAAGTAGTACTCGACATCTTCGTGCTTGTCGGCCCGGACGAAGTACCAGACGGTTGCGGTCGGCGGCACGACGTTCGGGGCACCGCCGCCATCCGTAATGACATAGTGCATCCGAGCGTCTTCCTTGACGTGCTCGCGCATGAAGTTGACGCCCAGGTTCATCAGCTCGACGGCGTCCAGAGCGCTGCGGCCTTTTTCCGGATTGCCCGCGGCATGTGCTGAGACCCCGTTGAACGTGAACTTCGCCGAGACGACGGCTTTTGAGCTTCCGGCCCAGGCACCCGTCTTATTCGACGGATGCCAGTGCAGGCAGATGTCGAGGTCGTCGAACTGGCCGTCGAGCAGCATGTAGATCTTGCCGATGACGGTTTCCTCGGCCGGCGTTCCATACAGCCGGATCGTGCCTTTGATTTTGTGCTGCTCCATCGCTGCCTTGACGGCCAGCGCGGCTCCGAGTGCTCCGGTGCCCAGTCCGCTGTGTCCGCAGGCATGACCGGGAGCGCCCTCGGTCACGGGCGATCGTTCGGGTTCGGCCTTCTGCGACATCCCCGGCAGTGCGTCGTACTCGGCGAGGATGCCGATCACGGGCTTACCTGACCCGTAACTTGCGACAAACGCGGTCGGCATGTCCGACACCCCGTGCCTGACCGCGAAACCGTTGTCGCGTAGCTTCGAGACCAGCAGCTTCGACGACTTGTGCTCTTCGAGGCCGACCTCCGCGAACTCCCAGATCGCATGATTGACCGCTTTGAGTTCGTCAGCTCGGTCTTCGACGTCGGCAATCGCGGTCTTTGCAGGAGCCGTCAGTTCTGGCTCGGCAGCAGACAGATTTGCGACCGAGGCGGAAATCAGGACAGCGACGACGCACGGTGTGATCTGATCACGAAGCATTTTCGGTTCCTCCCTGTTGGAGCGAATTGTCCGATCCGGCAGTGCATAACGGTCAGGGACTGTAGCCTGGGGCCGAATGTGCGACGAATCTATCGGTTCGTTGACGCTCAATTCCTCGTCTCGGTAGCATCGACGACCTCAGAGAGCCCTCGCGCCACGGCGGTGCAAACTGGCGCACGGAGGTTTCGCTGTCTGCTCTCTGAATGGTCTTTTTCCTGCCCGGTCGGCAGCCCTTGCGTTGCCACTTCGGGTCGAGGTTACCTTCCGAGGGAGTTTCTCCGTCGTGTCCCATACCGAATTCACGCGCGAACAACAGCAGGCCCTGCACGATCCCTGGCAGTGGGTTCGATTCCAGTTCCTGCCGGGAGGGGTCATTGGCATCGTCGCTCTGGGCCTGCAGTGGCCTGAACCGACTCTCGCCTGGCAGGCCTTCTGGACGGTCTTCACGGCCTACTGCATGTTCTGCTGGACGAGCTGTTTTCATGAAACCGTCCATCAGACGCTGACGCCGAACCGGCGGACGAGCATTCTGCTGGGCCGCCTGCTCGGCACGGCGATCTTCGTTCCGTACTCGGTCTACCGCGAGAGCCACATCCGGCATCACGCTTATCTGAACAAGCCGAACGACTGGGAGCTGTGGCCGTACTCGGATCCCAAATCGGGACTGTGGTTCCGCCGTATCTTTGTGTGGTTTGACCTGGTCCTGGGCGTCTTCTCAGCGATGCTGACCTACGGTCGAATCTTCTGGCATCGTGATTCGCCGATTAAGGACAAGGCGTTGCGCCGCACCATTTACGGCGAGTACGCGTTCGCCATTGTCTTCTGGGGCGCACTGTTTACTGCCTTCACGTTGACAGACTCGTGGATGGGCTACGTGCGAGCCTGGCTGCTTCCATCAGCCGTGGCCGGCATTTTTCAATCAATCCGGAAGCTTACCGAGCACCTGGGCATGGCGAGCTACGACCCGATGGTTGGAACCCGCACGGTCGTCGGGCAGAACTGGTTCACCCGCATGTGTACTTATCTTAACTTCGACATCTTTGTGCACGGCCCGCATCACCGACACCCGCTGGTTCCGCACCGAACGCTCAAGCAGAAGATGAAGGAATATGTTGAGAAGCAGCCCGAACTTCAGTACCCAATGTTTCGCACCTATGGCGGGGCAATCCTCGACACGATTCCGTTCATGTTTCGCAACCCAGGCGTCGGCATGAATATCTGCGGCGTTGCTCCTGAGCAGGAAAAGAAACAGACCGAGAACTTCGTGTCGGACGTTGTTGAAGAAGTGCTTTCGGAAGAAGATCGCGTCAGCGCGACGGTGTAATCGTCGTGGCCGGTTGACCCGCCCGCCTCGCATGAGACATCCTGAGCCCGGTTTCGCCTGCCGCGAGACCGGGCTTTTTCGCGTCAGTCCAACGAACCATCCCGCAAGGTGACGCAGTGACCGGATCGGCGAATCACAAGTTTCTGGATCCGGCGCAATCGTGCACGAGGCGTGACTTTCTGACGCAGGCCGGTGGAGGTTGCGGCGCACTCGCGCTGGCCTCACTGCTTGCCGATGAACAGCCACGGCAGGCTTTCGCAGCCTCCGTCGCCAACCCGCTGGCTCCGCAGAAGCCTCACTTTGAGCCGCGAGCGAAACGCGTGATCTGGCTCTTCATGCACGGAGGACCTTCCCAGGTCGACCTGTTCGATCCAAAACCGGACCTCGTGCGACTCTCCGGCCAGCCGATTCCTGACAGCTTCGGCGACGTCATGACTCGGCGGAATGTCGCGAAGAATCCCCTGCTCGGGCCGATCAAACCGTTCCGGTCGCGCGGAGAATCCGGACTGGAGGTCAGCGACTTTCTTCCCGAGATCGCGCAGCACGCTGACAAGCTGTGTGTCCTGCGAAGTTGTCATGGCGACAGCGTCAATCATCCGCAGTCGGTTTATCAGATGAATACCGGCAGCATTCTGATGGGTAAGCCGAGTGTCGGCGCGTGGGTCGCGTACGGACTCGGCACCGAGAATCAGAATATGCCGGCCTTTGTCGTGCTGCCTGATCCCGGCCAGGGAATCAAAGGTGGCCCACCCGCCTGGGGCAGCGGCTTTCTGCCGGCGACATTTCAGGGGACAACGATTCGGCCTGGCGCCAGTCCGATTCTGCATCTCAAACCGCAACCGTCAGTGACTGCAGAGCGCCAGGTACGCACGCTCGATTTGATTCAGCAGCTCAATCAGCGTCATGCCGCGCAGCGCGAGTTCGACGGCGAACTGCTCGCGAGAATCAATTCGTACGAACTGGCGTTCCGGATGCAGAGTACGGCTCCGGATGTCGTCGACCTCAGTCAGGAAAGTGCGGAGACACAGCAGTTATACGGGCTCGGCGGCAAGGACACGGACGAGTTCGGTCGGCGCTGTCTGCTCGCAAGGCGGATGGTCGAACGCGGTGTCCGCTTCGTGCAGCTCTACTCGGGCGACACCAACGGCTGGGACGCGCACAGCGATGTCGCAAAGAATCACGGCGAGTATTGCCGGCGCACCGATCGCCCCATCGCGGGCCTGCTGACCGATCTCGAACGCCGCGGCCTGCTCGACGACACGCTGGTGATCTGGGGCGGCGAGTTCGGTCGGATGCCGATGAGCGAACAGGGCAAGGGCCGCGATCACAACCCGTGGGGCTACTCCGTGTGGCTGGCTGGAGCCGGCACGAAAGGCGGCTTCGCTTACGGAGCAACCGACCCAATCGGCCTGCGAGCTGCCGAGAACCCGGTCCACGTCAACGATCTGCACGCCACGATTCTTCACATCCTGGGCTTCGACCACGAACACCTGACGTTCTTCCACAACGGCCTCGACCAGCGTCTCACTGGAGTCGCCGGCAACGTCGTTCACGAGGTGCTGGCATGAAAACGGCTGGCCAGAACCACGAAGCCACGGCCCCACTTTGCCATGGTCCTAATCGCGCAGTCACGCGCACAGTTGATAAGTCATTGGCAGTAGCTGGATTCGCAAGAATTCAGGCCATTGCAAGGCGTCTGAATTCTTGCGAATCCAGCTACAAGAGTTGGGCTGGCGACTTCGTGACGTTGGTTGCTGCTCCCTTTGGGACGACGCTTGCGCTCATACTGTCCCTCGCCACTCCAGTCGTCGCCGACGACGAGTCGTCATCCCACGAAGCGCCGATTCAGGATTACGATCGTGACCACTGGGCGTTTCGAGAACTCGTTCGGCCTGACGTTCCCCACACCCAAACGCTGCGCGACTGGCCGCGGAATTCCATCGACGAGTTCATTCTGCAAAGGCTCGTCAGATCAGAACTCACGCCGGCACCGGAAGCCGACCGTGTCACGCTGATCCGGCGGCTCTATTTCGACCTGACCGGGCTGCCACCATCGCCGTCCGACATTGACCGCTTCATCGCCGACGAAGCTCCCGACGCTTACGAGCGTCTGGTCGAGCAACTGCTGGCCGCTCCGGAATATGGTGAGCGCTGGGGGCAGCACTGGCTCGACCTGGCGCGCTTCGCCGAGACCGACGGTTTCGAGCACGACAAGGTCCGCGCGGACGCCTGGAAGTTTCGCGACTGGGTTATCAACGCCCTCAACGAGGACTTGCCGTTTGATGAGTTCGTGCGGAGGCAGCTGGCGGGCGATGAGATCGCCTCTGAGTACCGCGTCGCGACGGGCTTCCTGACCTGCGGGCCGGACATGCCGGACATCAACCTGCAGGACGAGCGGCGGCACAGCTTCCTCAACGATATGACGTCGACGGTCGGTTCGGTCTTTCTCGGACTGCAGATTGGCTGTGCCCAGTGTCACGACCACAAGTATGACCCCGTGAGTCAGAAAGACTTTTACCGGCTGCGAGCGTTCTTCGATCCAGCGTTCGCGAAACTCAGTCGCAACAAAGCGGTCGCGCTGCCGGATTCGAACGACCCGTCAACGAGCAGCTTTCTGATGATCCGCGGCGACTTTCGGCGCAAGGGGGCGGCTCTTGAACCTGCGTTTCTGCGGATCGTCAATCGAGCAGAGACGAAGCCGGCGATCAATGAAGCGCGGAGCAACCTGCGAACGGAGCTGGCTGACTGGCTGACGCGGCCCGACCATCCGCTCGTCACGCGAACGCTGGCCAACCGGCTGTGGCATTACCACTTTGGACGCGGCCTCAGCGAAACCCCCAGCGATGTCGGCGTCGTCGGTGACTCGCCGTTGTATGAGGATCTGCTGAATTGGCTGGCGACGGAGATTCCCCGCCGCGGCTGGAGTCTCAAAGAGATGCACCGGTTGATCGTCAACTCAGCGACGTGGCGACAGGCGAGCCGTCTGCCCAGCGACGCGACGCCGTCGCAACGGGTTGAGTGGCAGCGAACTCTCAACGAAGACTCCGGCAATCTGTACTTCTCGCGAGGCACCTCGCGACGTCTCGAAGGCGAGGCGATTCGCGATGCGATGCTGGCGATTTCCGGCCAGCTGAGTCAGCGTCGCGGCGGCCCCGGAATTCGTCCGCCGTTGCCGCCGGAACTCGTGCAGACGCTGCTCAAGAACCAGTGGCCGGTCAGCAGGGACGCGGCGGATTTCACGCGGCGCAGTATTTATCTGTTCGTACGCCGCAACCTGCGGTACCCGCTGTTCGAGGCGTTCGACAAGCCGGACACAAACGTCTCGTGCCCGCGTCGCAATCAGTCAACGATCGCCCCGCAGGCCCTCATGCTGCTCAACTCGGAAGCGTCGCTGCACGCTGCCGAAACTCTCGCGGCGCAGATTCGCGAGTCTGCGGGTAACAATGCGGGACGACAGGTCGTGGCTGCCTGGCGACGAGTTCTCTGCCGCCGCCCGACGGTCGATGAGACCGCGACCGCGTCGAGATTCCTGGAGGCGGGAGCGGACACGGCAATGGAATCGACGCCGCTCGTCGACCTCTGCCTCGCGCTGCTCAACACGAACGAGTTTCTGTACGTCGATTGAGCAGCCTTCGACCGTAGCGAAACTCGCGCGGACTTTCGGTGACGCTGCGGGCCGAAACTCTGCGCGAGTTTCGCTACAACTCGCGGCGACCAACCCCGTCACTCGTTCGCCACGCAATCGCAATGCCCGACCCTTCCCCCAAATCGGTTTCTCAGCTCACGTTTGAAATCAAGGAGCTGCTCGAAGGCACGCTGTCGACGCAGTATGTCGCGGGCGAAGTGTCGAACTGCCGCCCGGCCCGGTCGGGGCATATTTACTTCACGCTGAAGGACGAACGGTCGCAGATTGCGGCGGTGATGTGGCGATCGAGTGCGGCACGACTCGGCTTTGAGCTGCGGGACGGGCAGGAGATCATCGCCGTCGGACGCGTCGAGGTTTACTCGCCGCGCGGTTCGTACCAGCTGATTGTGCAACAGGCGATCCCGCAGGGGCTCGGCGCACTGGAACTCAAACTGCGACAGCTCAAGGAGAAGCTCTCGTCAGAGGGGCTCTTTGATCCGGCTCGCAAAAGACCGATTCCGCGCCTGCCGAAACGGATCGCTCTGATCACCAGCCCGACGGGAGCGGCGGTTCGCGACATGCTGCAGGTGATCACGCGCCGGTGGCCGAACGTGAGCATCGTCGTCGTGCCCGTCGCCGTGCAGGGCGCGAAGGCGGCTCCGGAGATCGCCGCTGCGTTGCGAAATGTCGCGAGCATCCCGGATGTCGATGTTGTGATTGCGGGGCGCGGCGGAGGCAGCCTCGAAGACTTGTGGGCCTTCAACGAAGAAGTGGTCGCGCGAGCGATTGCGGACTGCCCGATCCCGGTGATCAGCGCGGTCGGGCACGAGATCGACGTCAGCATTTCCGATCTTGTTGCCGACGTTCGCGCCCTGACACCGAGCGAAGCTGGCGAGCTGGTCGTGCCGATCCGCGCCGAGTATTTCGAGGCTCTCGACGAAGTCCGCAACCGGTTGATCAACTCACTGAAGCAGCGAGCGGTTCGGGCGCGAACTCAGCTCGACGGACTGGCCTCGCGGCGAGTCTTTACGAACCCGACGCAGCGTGTTCGGCAGCTTGAGGAACGACTCGACGAACTCGGCGACCGCCTGACGCGCGCCGCGCAGCGCCGCGTGGAGCAGTCGCGGCAGAACGTGGCTCGACTGGCCGGCACGCTGAATTCGCTGAGCCCGCTCGGCGTCCTGGCACGCGGGTACTCGATGACGTTTCAGATCGACGATGCCGGAGACCGCGGTTCGCTGCTGACTGACGCCAATCTTGCCGCGCCCGGCGACCGCCTGCTGACGTACCTCAATTCCGGTCGAGTGATCAGCCGCGTTGAATCAACGACCGACGTCGAACACTGAGCCGCGGCGCTGCAGGGATGCACGAACGCGGCCCGGCCTGTTCGCCAGCGGCGCACGAAATCCTTGAAAAGAACGTCGGGCCGTTTCTTACCGGTCGAGATGAAACAGCCGCTTCATGGCATCAAGGAGGCCGTGGGGCGTGCCCTCTTTGGCTTCCTGACGAAGCGCTTCCAGGGGAGGGTGCAGCAGCTTGTTGACAATGCGGGCGACGCTCTGCTGAATGGTGTCGAGGTCGGCGTCGTCGAGATGGGAAAGGCGGTTTCTCAGGCGGGCGAATTCTTCCATGCTGACTTCATGCCAGCCTTCGCGGAGCCGTTTGACAATCGGCCCGGTCGCCCGGTGATAGACTTCCTGCATGAACCCGTCAGTCTCTTCGTCGATGATCTTGAGGGCCGAATCGATTTCGCGGGCGCGCGCCTTGCGATTGCGTTCGCAGGTCGCTTCGAGGTCGTCGATGTCGTACAGGAAGACATCGTCGTCAATGCTGACCACCTCGGGAGCGAAGTCGCGCGGCGCGCCGAGGTCGAGGATGAAAACCGGCTTGCGGCCTGACGCCTTGCGCACGGCTTTGAACCGGGGCACGTCAACGATCGGCTGCGTCGCTCCCGTTGTGCTGACGATGACGTCGGCCTTGCCCAGCCATTCGTCGAGCGCTTCGATCGGTTGTGTCTTCGCGCCCTCGAATTCGGCGGCCAGCTTTGCGGCACGTTCGAGACTGCGGTTGACGATGACGATCTCCCGCACGCCTTCGGACTTCAGGTAACGCAGCGTCTCCTCGGCCATTTCGCCGGCGCCGATGATCAGCACCAGCTTGTCGTCGAAGCGGTCGAAGATGCTCTTGCCGAATTCGCCGACGGCAACGCTGGCGATCGAGACACGGCCTTCGACGAGTTTCGTCTCAGTTCGCACTCGTCGCGAGACGCGAATGGCGCCTTCGAACATGGCGTGCGTCAGGGGGCCGCACGCATCGTTTTCGCGAGCGTACTTGTACGCTTCTTTGACCTGCGTGACGATCTGGGGCTCGCCCAGCACCATGCTGTCGAGACTCGACGTGACCTGAAACAGATGCCGTACCGCGTCGGGGCCGGTGCGTTCGAGGAAGTCCTCAATGAACTCGTCGATCCGGATACTGTGAAAGTCGGCAAAGAACTCGGCGAGTTCGCGGTGCGACGGCGCGTCGTCGGGAGATTCCTGCGCGGTGTACAGCTCGATCCGGTTGCAGGTCGACAGAACCACCGCCTCGGCCCGCGGAAACCGCGACCGCAATTCGCCATAGGCCTGCGTCAGGCGATCGGCCGGAAAGGCCAGCCGCTCACGCAGATTCAGATCGGCAGTCTGATGATTGCAGTAGACGACTTGCAGAATCACGACAGAAGCGAGGTTTGCAGGATCGGAACAAAGCGACCGAGGCCAACCGCGGAACTCGGAGGGAAGCCCGACAGTCTACCCAGACACTTTGGCAATGTCGCCGGACCGGCCAGTTCAGGTCGTTTCGAGCGATGAGATGTCGGAAAACAGCGTGATTTGCCCGCGTCTTCCGGGGCGGCTACAAATCGTGAGACGACCCACGACGGTCTCTTAAGAACGTGTCCGAAATAAGTTCCCCAAAGTGGCGCCTCGCTCCGCGAGGACTGCCCAGCCACCAGGCTGACCTCACGGAGCGAGGTGCCACGCTAAAACGGGAAGTAGTTTTGAACGCGGTCCTTAGCAACGCATTCAACGAATTCGAGCGAACTGATGAACGACGCGGAACTCAAGGCCTGTCTGGACGCAATTACGGACCCGGAGATTGGTCGGCCTCTGGGCGAACTGGGCATGGTTAAGCAGGCGAGCTTCGCCGACGGCACGCCGAAGATCGACATCGAACTGCCAACACCGGCCTATCCGGATCGCGAGCGGCTCATCGAACTGGCGAACTCCGCCATCAAAGCGAAAGCTGCAGACGCACCGGCGGCCGATGTCACGTTTTCCTGGAACGTCAAAGGCCCCGAGACGGGCGGCAAAATCGGGCTGCGCGTCAAGAACGTCATCGCTGTCGGCAGCGGCAAGGGCGGCGTCGGAAAAAGCACGACGGCGACAATGCTCGCCTACGGGCTCAGTTCGTTCGGCGCGAAGGTCGGCCTGATGGACGCCGACGTTTACGGGCCCAGCATCCCTCATATGTGCGGAGCGAGCGGCGAGCCGGCTGTCACCGAAGCGCCCGGTGCGGACGGGAACATGGTGCAGCGGATCCTGCCGATCGAAAAAGACGGCCTGAAGCTGCTCTCCATCGGCTTCATGATTAAGCCGGACCAGGCGGTCGTCTGGCGCGGCCCGATGCTGCACAAGCTGCTGACGCAGTTCCTCGCCCAGACCGAATGGGGCGAACTCGACTACCTGATCATCGACCTGCCACCTGGCACCGGCGATGTCTCGCTGACGCTTTCTCAGTTGCTCGGCCTGTCGGGAGCAGTCGTCGTCTGCACGCCCCAGAAGGTTGCGCTGCTGGACGCGGTCAAGGCGATCAGCATGTTCGGCCAGGTGAAGATCCCGGTGCTGGGCATCGTCGAAAACATGACCGGCGACATCTTCGGTCGCGGCGGAGCGAAGCAGCAGGCCGAGACATCCGGCGTGCCGTTCCTCGGCGAGATGCCGATCGACGCCAGCATCCGGGAACTCGGCGATGATGGTCGCATGTCTGAGATCTTCAGCGACGCCTGCCCGGTGCACGATCAACTGCGAGCCGTCTGCCAGAACGTCGCCATGCAGGTGGCGAAAGCTCAGCTGACCTCACCCCAGCTGCCGCAGCTGGAAGTGCTGTGACGCGAGTTGTTTGACCCGCAGCCGAGGGCGTAGAGGTTTCCGTCGACCGCATCGTCCAGGAAACGCCTGCGCCTTCGGGTCAAACGAAAACGGCTTCGGCCTCACCGAGCGATGCGCCGTTGCGGTCTTTCTCCGACAGGATTGGTTCGCCGTCGATTGGCCAGTCGATGGCGACGGTCGGGTCGTTCCAGCGCAGGCTGCGTTCGTGTTCGGGAGCGTAGTAGTCAGTGCACTTATAGACGAAATCCGCGACGTCGCTGAGTACCAGGAAACCGTGCGCGAATCCGGCTGGCACCCACAGCTGATTCTTCTTTTCAGCTGAGAGCACGACTCCCACCCAGCGACCGTAAGTCTCGCTGTCGCGGCGCAGGTCGACGGCGACATCGAACACCTCGCCACTCATCACCTGCACCAGCTTGCCCTGCGGCTGCTGCACCTGGTAGTGGAGCCCGCGAAGGATCCCGCGACGCGATCGCGACCAGTTGTCCTGCACAAAGCTGGCTGGAATCCCGTGCTCGGCATACCGGCGCGCCGAATAGGTTTCGAGAAAGAAGCCGCGTTCGTCTCCGTGGACGTCGGGCTGAATCTCTTTGACGTCCGGGATGTCCGTGTCCCGCACCTGCATGGTGAAACTCCCAGGAGAAACGTTCTCTGAACTGCATCTCTGAATTGCGAGTGCGGCCGGGACTGGAGCGAGGCACGAGTGAAGCCCCGGTCAGCGTCTTCAGAAGTGACATTACGGGGCTTCCTTCGCACGCTCAGTCCAGCCTCGGCCAACCGTGAGTGACGCAACGCTCAGCGGCCAGTTGTCAGCTCGCGGAGTCTATCGGGCCGGAAGCGGCGGCGCAGCTTGCCTCGCCTGACAATCAGTCGAATCTTCGCGAACGATTATGCCGGTTTGACCGGTGCCGCGTGGTGAAACGGCGGGCAGCACTCAGGACTTGCTTCGGATTTGCCGATGTTCCTGGTACGTTGGTCCATCGAAATTCCGCACGTCGGCAGGGACGGCAGCGAGCGGCGAACTCCGAGCAGAGGCTCACTTCACCCCTCAAAGTGGAACATTGCTGTGCGACATTCTGGTTCATCAACGGACAAAGCGCTGCCCACGGAAGGCCTCGTTGACGTGATCGAAGAAATCCGCCTGCGAACGTGGGCTCGGCAGAACTACACCGAGCCGAAGAACCGCGTCGCGTCGTGGCCCAACATCGTCCATGACGAGATGGAGCGGCGAGACCGTGAGCTTGAGCGGCAGGCGGTGTGACAGCCTGCGGTTCGCAAATCTGTGAGCTGCGCCGGACGGGCGGCAGCGCATTCTGGCAAACGACTCGAGTTCCGGCAGAAGAGCTGTGCCGGAGCGGCGCTCGGCTTGATCCGGCCTACGAAACAGCCACGGATTCGAGCGCTTCCTGAAACGCTGTGGCGAAGCCGTCGAGGTTACACAAGGGCGATGCGGCCATCGTCGGACGCAGGTTCGCGCGGACTTCGCTCAGGCGCTCCGGGATGGTGGCGAGCGACGCGGCGATTTCGACGAAATCCTCGAAGCTCGCCGCAATCGTTTCCGTGAGGCCGGCATTCGTCGAGTGCGACAGCGAATGCCGGCTCGCGAAGCGGTCGCGCGGACAGGTGACGACCGGCACGCCCATCCACAGCGACTCGCACGTTGTCAGGCCGCCCGAGTACGGCGTCGGGTCGAGCGAGATGTCAATCTCGCAGAACGTCTGCAGATGCTCGCCGTGAGTCGTGCCGCCTCGAAAGTCGAGCCGGTTCGCAACGATGCCCTGCTCGCCGAACTTCGCACTGAAGCGATCGCGAACGCCGGGATCGTCGAATCCCTTGTACTTGAAGATCAATCGCGAGTCCGGCACACGCTGCAGTGTGGCGGCGAATAGTCGCACGGTTTCGTCGTTGATCTTGCAGGGATTGTTGAGGCAGCCGAACGTGACGTGTCCGGTTTGAGTCGACGGCGGCGGACCAGGATCGGGAGCGTACTCCGGCGGCTGGTAACAGATATATCCGTGCGGCATTCGCAGCGGGCGTTCGCACTGCAGCGATTCCAGCTCCTCCGGAACGTGAAAGCGATCGCAAAGCAGCCAGTCGATCGTGTCGAGGCCCGTCGAACCGACGTAGCCAGCCCACGAGATCTGAACCGGCGCGACCCGGCGGGCGAAAACCGGCATCCGGTTGTCGTCGGTGTGCCCCGCGAGATCGAACGCGATATCAATTTCGTCGGCGAGTATCTGTTCGGCAAGCTGGTCGTGGCTGAGGTGTTTCGTGTCTCGCCAGAAAGCGGTGCTCGTCCGCAGCCGCTGGTTGAATTCGTCCTGACCGTTGCGGTCCGAGTAGCAGTATGGGGTGAAGCGGTTGCGGTCAATTCGCTCCAGCAGCGGTGTGAGAAAGATTCCCACCGGATGGTTCCCGAGGTCGGGCGAGACAAACCCGATTCGCAATGGCTCGCAAGATTCTCGCACGATCGACCGCGGCTGCCTGAACAGACTGTCCGAAGCAGGTATGCCGAATCGAGTCGCCCACTTACGATGTTCGGCGAACAATGCGTCGTCATCAATTGCCGGGTCGTACTGCCGCGCAAAGACCAGTTCACTGTGAATCGCCGCATCGTTGGGCGCAAGATCGGCGGCGCGTTCGTACGCTGTCATTGATCGCGGAATATCCCCGAGCATCTTGCAGGCGTTGCCGAGCCGCGCGAAATGTCGGGCTGTTGGTTCGACCGTCACCAGCTGCTCGCACAGCGAAACACTGTCCGAAAACTGGCCCAGTTTGTTGAGCACGCTGACGAGATTGACCGACGCCGACGTCGATGACTGGTCGAGTTCCAGCACGCGGCGGTACGTCGCTTCGGCCGCTGCCTGCTCGCCCAGCGCCTGCTGCACGACGCCGAGGTTGTAGTGGTACATCGGGGCGTCGGGCTTCAGCCGAACCGCGCGTTCGAGCCAGGCGACGGCATCGAAATTTCGCCCCTGGAGATGCGCCGCAACACCTCGCAGGTGCCACGCTTCCGGTTCGGCATGACAGACCGCCAGCACAGCGACACAGTTCTCCTCAGCGAGACGATGGTTGCCCTGCTGAAGATTTCCGGCAGCTTGTTCAAGGACTTCCTGGACAGTCGGCATCTTCAAAGCCAGCGAGTTAAGAGTTGGTGCCGGAAAGTAGCGAAAGTCGCGCAGACTTTCGGCATCGTCGAAACTCTCCGCGAGTTTCGCGACGAGGCCAGCTGCGGTTCCGGCACTGGGGGAGGCCATGTGGCAGCGTATTCGGAGTGCCGACGCTGAGTGCAGAGGTTTTCCTCTCGACGACCGTGTCCGATCGACAGGATCCCGGATCAATTCGGAGATCTCCAACAAGCCTGACAGGCGGCACATTGTGACAGACCTGATCGGCGTGGCGGGAACTGTCGCGGTCGGATTCGGAGAACTGGCGTTGCCGCTTTGAATGCTCCTATACTCGCATGGCAACGCTCCTGGCAGACGGATTCCGTCGCTGTTCTGGAGCGAGTTATTCGATAATCGCTGCCGCATCGGAAGTTTTGCACATGACACCCGGCGTCAAGAAAATGCTGTTTGGCTCGATGGCCGTCGCAGGCGTTGTCGGCATTCTGGCGATCGTTGATCTGGCAGCCGGGTTCCCGTTCGCCGGGCAGATGGTCTTCGACATTATGTTTCTGGTGAGTGCGGCGCTGGTCGGCTACATGGCCTTTGAAGCGTACCGCGAGCTGACCTGATCTTCGCGCCGTACCGTGTCCGCCCTCCCCGCTCTGCTGACGAAGGCCGCCTGCTGTGTCTGAAACTCGCGGCTCGCTGATTGGTCAGCTTTTCAACTGGCTTCGCTGGCCGGTCGCTCTGGGGATTCTCGCCTTCCTCGGCTGGCAGAACGAAGAGCAGTTCCGGGAGCTGCTGGAGAATGAAATTCGCTGGCAGTTCCTGGGCCTGGCGTTTCTGGTCTGCTTCGGCGCGATCGTGCTGACGTTCTACCGCTGGTACCTGCTGGTCTGGGCGCTCGACTTTCCCTTCACATTCCGTGATTCACTGCGGCTGGGTTTCCTCGGGTACTTCTTCAACTTTGTTTCGCCGGGAGCCATCGGCGGTGACCTGGTCAAGGCCGTGCTGATGGTGCGTGAGCAGAAGGAGCGGCGGATGGTCGCCGTTGCCACGATTCTGCTCGATCGAATCCTCGGCCTGCTGGCGCTCCTCATTGTTGGAGCGATTGCGTCGCAGTTCGTCGCACAGGACATCGAACGCCGTGACGAAATCGTCAGCGTGCTGTGGGGCGGCAGCCTCGCGGGCCTCGCCGGACTTGTCGTCATGCTGCACCCCGCGACGCCGGGTTCGTGGTGGCTGCGATGGCTGCAGAAGCTCCCGAAGATCGGCGGCATCGTGACGGACGTCTCGACCGCCATCTCGATGTATCAGTCGCGCCGTCGGATCGTCGCGCTGACGATGGTGCTCAGCGTCTTCGGCCACTTTGGAATCATCTCGTCGTTCTATTTCTGCGCACGAGCAATCGCGCCGGCGATCGACGTCCCGAACTACGCGACGCATCTGCTGCTGATTCCGCTGGCCGAAATTGTCGGCGTCATCGTTCCGACACCGGGCGGCCTCGGGGCACTCGAAGGAGCTGTGCAGACGGCGTATCAACTCGCCGGGGCCGCGGGTGGCGTCGGTCTGCTCGCCGCCGGAGCGTACCGCGCGACGACGATCTTCATCGCAGGGATCGGCGGCATTTATTACATGTCGGCCCGCCGCCAGATTCGACGCCTCATGGACGCCGAACAAAGCCGCAGTTCGGACACGAGCGACTTCCAGTCTTCGAACGGCGAACTGGCGACTGCCGTCGAGACGTCTACGGAAGCGTGACCGACTGCCGCCCAGCCCGGACAGCGGGTATGCTGAGATGCTCTGCGGCGTGAGGTGCCGCGCACGATTCGCTCAGCAGGTTGATTCGTTATGAGCACGTCCGACTTTCGTTTCGCTGGCCGTTCCCGACGCACGTTTCTCTCCGATGTCGGCATGGGTTTCACCGGGCTGGCCCTCGGAGCAATGCTGCATGATGAGGGCATTCGCAAAGCCGCAGCCGACACTGAGCACGTCGTCGAGAATCCGCCGCCGGACGGCAGGCCGCATCATTCTCCGAAGGCAAAGAGCGTTATCTGGATCTTTACAGTCGGAGGAACAAGCCACGTTGAGTCGTTCGATCCAAAACCACTGCTCAACAAGTACTCCGGCAAGTCGATCAACGAGACTCCACACTCGGACGTGCTGCACAAGTCGTACGTCAAAGACAACCTGCGAGTGGTCGTGCCGAACGACGCCAACGGCCACATCTGGCCGACGGTCTATCCGCTGCAGGTTGGCTATCAGAAACGTGGTGAAAGTGGCATTGAAGTTTCCGACTGGTGGCCGCACCTGAGCACCTGCATCGACGACCTGGCGGTGCTCCGCTCGATGTGGACGACGGACAACAACCACGGTGCCCAGCTGCAGTTTCACACGGGCCGGCATCGGCTCGATGGTTTCTTCCCGACGATCGGCTCATGGGTGCATTACGGTCTGGGAACGCTCAACGACAACCTGCCGCAGTTTGTCGTGATGGGAACGCCAATCGCCGATTGCTGCGGCGGCCAGCAGGCACACGGAGCGAATTATCTCGGGCCCGAGCATGATGGCGTGCAGCTCAAAGTCGACCCGAAAGATCCGCTGCCGTTCGCCGTCCCCGACCGGGCAATGTTCCGGGAAGAACAGCAGGCGGAGTTCGAGTTACTTAACCGACTGAACCGACTCTCTCAGGTCGAGTACCCCAGCGACGACAAACTGCGGGCGAGGATTAAGTCGTACGAGCTGGCGTTCCGAATGCAGTCCGCGATCCCCGAAGTCATGGATCTCGAAACCGAAACGCAGGACACGCAGCAACTGTACGGCCTCGCCGACAAAGACGCCGCGACGTTCGGTCGGCAGTGTCTTGCGGCGCGGCGGCTCGTCGAACGAGGCTGCCGTTTCGTGCAACTGTTCCACGGCAGCAATGGCGGTGCCGGAGCCTGGGACGCGCACAGCAATCTCAAGACCGGCCACGGGCGGCTCTGCAAACAGATCGATCAGCCGATCGCCGGTCTGCTGAAGGATCTCAAGCAGCGAGGCATGCTCGAAGACACGCTGGTCGTCTGGGGAACCGAGTTCGGTCGAACGCCGGGCGCTCAGAACAGCAACGGTCGCGATCATCACCCGTTCGGTTTTTCGTGCTGGGTGGCCGGCGGTGGCATCAAGGGCGGCATCGTTCACGGAGCCACCGACGAACTCGGCTTCCACGCCGCCGAGAACCGCCACTACGTCACCGACCTGCACGCCACCGTCCTGCACCAGCTCGGCCTGAATTCCCGCCGCCTCGAAGTTCCCGGTCGAAAAAGGCTCGACATCGATCACGGCACTCCGATTCACGACATCATCGCGTGAACGGAAGCGGCGAATTCGTTTGACCCGAAGCCGCAGGCGAAGGCGTTCAGGCAGTCGCAAAACGCCGTCGCCTGCGGCTTCGGGTCAAACAATCTCACGACCTACCGTCGCAGATTCACCACCGGAGGTGTCTCATGTCTGTTGATTTTCATGCGGTCGGCTTTCCGACCGAACTCGCTGATCCTGCCGGTGCCGCTCCGGCAACGAGTATTGCGTTTACCGAAGGGCCGGCTGCTGCTGCGGACGGGACGGTTTTCTTCAGCGACATCGCCAACAATCGGATCATGCGACTGCGACCGGGCGTCTCGCGGGCAGACGTGTTTCGCGAGCCGAGCGGGCGGGCGAACGGGTTGCTCTTTGATGCTCAGGGCCGACTGCTCGCGTGCGAAGGTAACGAATTCGGCGACAATGACGGTAACCGGCGGATTACTCGGACGGACCTGCAGACGGGCGAGGTCGAAGTTCTGACCGATCGCTTCGACGGCAAACGGTACAACGCGCCGAACGATATCGCGGCTTTGAGCGACGGGCTGATCTTCTTCACCGACCCGTGTTACGGCGATCGAGCGACGATGGAACTCGATCACGATTCGGTCTACCGGATCAATCTCGACGGCAGCGTCGATCGAGTCATCACGCAGCCCGAGATTCAACGTCCTAACGGCATCGCGATCAGCCCCGACGAGCGCACGCTGTACCTCGTCGACAGTTGCCCGGTTGTCGGCGGAAATCGAAAGATCTGGGCATTCGACCTGTCCGCCGATGGCGAACTGAGCAGCCAGCGAGAAGTGATCGACTTCGCGCCGGGTCGAGGTGGTGACGGGATGGCCGTCGCACAGAACGGCGACCTGTATATCGCGGCCGGAATCAGCCGGCCTCGCGGGCCGCACGAAGCGACAACCGTACCTCCGGGAATCTGGATCGTCTCGCCGGCGGGCGAAGTCAAAGGCCGCATCCCGATCGTCGAAGACGTCCTGACCAACGTGACGTTCGGTGGTGACGACCTGAAGACGTTGTACATCGCGGCGGGCAAGACGCTGTTCTCCATCCGAGTCGAGACGCCAGGTTACGTCGTCCATCGCTAAGGATGACAGTTCTCTGGTGGGCCTCGCGTTATTCGACCCACCCTACTTCAAGTCACGCCACGGAAACTGCGGAATGACGGAGCTGACGGCTGCTGAATCGTTTCTGGCTGAGTGCGGCAAGCTGAAGTGTGGCGCCGTGCTGGCCGATCCACCCTGGCAGTTCAGCAATCGCACAGGCAAAGTCGCGCCGGAGCACCGCCGACTGAATCGTTACGGCACGCTCACACTCGACGAGATCAAAGCGATTCCAGTCCACGCGGCTGCGGCGAAGCAGAGCCATCTTTATCTCTGGGTGCCGAACGCCCTGCTGACTGAAGGGCTCGCCGTCATGGAAGCCTGGGGTTTTCAGTACAAGACGAACCTCGTCTGGCACAAAGTCCGCAAAGATGGCGGCCCCGACGGGCGCGGCGTTGGCTTTTACTTTCGGAACACGACCGAGCTGATTCTGTTCGGTGTTCGAGGTTCCCTGCGGACGCTGCAACCCGGTCGATCTCAGGTCAACATTCTGCGGACGCAGAAACGCGAGCACTCACGCAAGCCTGACGAGCTGTACTCAATCATCGAAGACTGCAGTCCCGGCCCACGACTGGAACTGTTCGCCCGCGGCCAGCGTCCCGGCTGGCACCAGTGGGGAAATCAGGTCGACGATTACGAACCCGACTGGCCGACCTATTCGAACCACAGTCAGGCAAAACGCGATACCAGCTCGACGAAAAAGTAGCGGCGATGCGCCGGACGTCCACTGTCGACCCGCTGAGCCCGCTGGCTTACGCCCTGTCGCGCCCGGCGATCGCAAGTCCTCACGTCAGCAGTTCGAGAAACCCGCGCATCTCGGCTTCGTTGTGTGCGTCGCCAATTCGTTGAGCGGCCACGATGCCGGCTTCGATGACTTCGCGGGCTTCATCAGGCTCGCCGTCTTTGGCCAGCAGCTGTGCCCGCTGGAAGTACGCGCCGACATAATCGGGATCTGATTCATTGATGGCGGCGAGTAGTTCGATGGCTGCATCGGCATCGCCCTCGCTGGCCGTCGCCATTGCCAGTGCGTAGCGCAGGAAGACGTCTCCCGGATTCGACTCCAGCATGGCTTCGAGCTGTTTTCGGTCTGCCATCGTGTGAACCTGTGCGGGTTGTAGTGATTCCGGATCGGCATTTCGCGGCTTCAATCAAAGTCGCCAGCGCCGCGCATTCGTCGGGAAATATCGCCGGCGCGCGGGGATTGTGACGATTGCTGTTCGACGGGCAAGCCGTCTCCGTCCAGCCGCGACCGCTCGACAGGTCTGGTTCGCCGCCACTTGAGCGTTCGTTGATCAGAGCGGGCTGGAAACCACGCATCAGGTTTTCCTGACCGGCAAACTCGCGCACGAATCTGCCGGGGTCCGTTCAGGCAAGCTGTGCGCCGTCGACCGTGCGAGTTCAAGCAGCGCCAAGTGTCGCGCCGATGGTGCACCTCGCGGGGAAATGATGCGCCGCGATCCGACCAGGGCGATGGAACGCACTGTGTGAGTCGGAGTTCGTCTGTCGATCAGCAACCGATACGCCCACATGATGAACCGATTCATCCAGCTCGGACTGTGTGCCTTCGCACTCACACTTCCTGTGCAGGAAGTCGACGCCGCGTCGTCTGCTCGTGAAACGCCGGTCGTTCGCGCCATTCGCCGCGTCGAAACAGCCGTGGCGAATATTCACAGTGAGAAGACAGCCGACGATTCCGGTGGCCTGTTTTCGATCGAGCGAAATCGCAAGATCAACGGCATGGGGACCGGAATCATCATCGATGAGCGGGGCTATATCGTCACGAATCATCACGTCGTGGACGGCGTCGATTCGCTGCGAGTCACGCTGCGGGACGGCTCGGCCTACACCGCTCAGATTGTTTCCTACGATCGCAAGCACGACCTGGCGATCATCAAGATCAACGCGTCGCGACCGCTCGATGTCATGCCGCTTGGCACGTCTTCTGATCTGATGCTTGGCGAAACTGTCATCGCCGTCGGCAACGCTTACGGCTACGAAAACTCGATGACCGGCGGGCTGATCAGTCAGCTGTCGCGCGATGTCGACGTTAATGAAAAGCAGTCCTACAAGAACCTGATTCAGACTGACGCCAGCATCAATCCCGGCAACAGTGGCGGCCCGCTGATCAACCTCGACGGTGAGGTGATCGGAATCAATGTCGCGATCCGTGCCGGGGCTCAGCGGATTGGCTTCGCAATTCCAATCGACGATGCCCGCAAGATCATCGCCCAGCTGCTGAGCGTCGAAAAGCTCAGCCATACATGGCACGGCGTCGTCGGCAGCGATATCAAGTCAGGCTCGCTGCGCCAGTTCGTGATCGATCAGACCGTTGCCAGCAGCCCTGGCGCGAAGGCCGGTCTGCAGGCCGGAGATATTGTCGTCAAAGCGGGCGGTGTCGACGTTATCGATGCGGCAGATTTTGAACGGGCCTGTCTGGGCAAGAAGCCGGGCGAAGTCATTCCCGTCGTTGTCAAACGCGGCGAGGAAACAACCGACGTCACGCTGACACTCAGCCATGCTTCCAGTCGGCAGTCATTCGGCACAATCGTCCGGGCGAACAACTCGGACAATAACGGAGCCAACGATCGCTTCTGGCAGATGTTCGGAATGCGGCTTGGCAAGCTGTCGAACGCCGAGCGGTCGCTGTCGGGGTCGCGCTACCGCGGCGGGATGCGAGTGACGTCTGTTCGAGCCAACGGCCCGGCCGCGCTGAACGGCATTCAGGAAGGCGACGTGCTGGTTGGTCTGCACGTCTGGGAGACGGTCAGCTTCGAGAACGTCAATTACGTCGCTGAGCATCCGCAGTTGAAGTCGTTCTCGCCCCTGAAATTCTACGTGCTGCGAGGCAACGAAACTCTGTGGGGCCACCTGCCCGTGACTGCCCAGTAACAGCACGCAGGAAGAGAACTGACACGCAGACCTGCCTCTTCGGAATTGAACCGTGCTCCGCTGCGAGTTCCAGAGAGACTCGTCGGCAGATGTCGCTGGCAGTCTCGTGACGCGACGGTCGTCGTCGCGTCGAGTCATGGCTTTCCGCCCCTGGTGACTCTCTGGACGAACCGATGCCCGACGTCGCGCAGTGCATTGTCGATTTACAGTCTCGTTTCGGCGAGCGTGTTTCCACCGCTGACGAAGTTCTGGCCGAGCACGCGAAGGACTCGGCGCACCATCAGCCGCAGCCGCCCGACGCCGTCGTGTTTCCCCAATCAAACGACGAGGTTGCCCAGGCCGTTCGCATCTGTGCCCGTCATCAGGTCCCGATCATTCCCTTCGGAACCGGCACTGCCGTTGAAGGGGGCGTTGTCGCGATCCACGGTGGCGTGACGATCGACGTGCGGCGAATGAATCAGATTCTGCGGCTCAGCGTCCTCGACATGGACGTCACCGTGCAGGCTGGCGTCACGCGATACCAGCTCAACGATTACCTGACAGAGCAGCAGACCGGGCTGCACTTTCCGGTCGATCCCGGAGCCGACGCGTCGCTGGCCGGCATGGCGGCAACGCGAGCGTCCGGAACGGCGGCCGTTGGTTACGGAACCATGCGGGAGAACGTGCTCGGACTCACCGCAGTCCTCGCCGATGGGCGTATCATTCGCACCGGCAGTCGTGCGAGGAAGTCCTCAGCCGGTTACGACCTGACGCATCTGTTCGTCGGGTCGGAAGGCACGCTCGGCATCATCACTGAAGTCACACTGAAGCTGAGTCCGAACCCCGAAGCAATCTCGGCAGCGGTCTGCCACTTTGAAACGATCGACGCCGCAGTCGCGTCCGTCATCGACGTCATGGCCGCCGCGATCCCGCTGGCAAGGATCGAGTTGCTCGACGAAGTTCAGATGGACGCCGTCAACCGGTACTCGAACCTCAGTTACCCCGTGGCGCCGACGCTGTTCTTTGAGTTTCACGGCAGCGAAGCGTCCGTTGCCGAGCAGGCTCAGCGAACGCGCGAGATTCTCGACCGTCACGGCGTGCAGGGTTTTCAATGGGCCAGCGGCGAAGGGGAACGTGACCGGTTGTGGACAGCCCGTCGAGACGGCTACTACGCGACGATTGCACTCCGGGAAGGAGCGATCGGATACGTGACCGACGTGTGCGTGCCCGTCAGCGAGCTTGCCGAGTGCATTCGCCGGACAAAGGCCGATCTGCAGGGCTGCTCGCTGCCCGCCCCGCTGTTCGGGCACGTCGGCGACGGGAACTTTCACGTCGTCTTTCCCATCATGCCCGGCAACGCCGACGAACTTGCCGAAGCGCGACACTATGGCATGCTGATCGTCGAGCACGCCCTGGCTCTCGAAGGAACCTGCACCGGCGAGCACGGAATCGGCATTGGCAAACGTGAAGCCCTGCAGGCCGAGCACGGCGAAGCCGCCACCGTGATGCAGGAAATCAAAGCCGCCCTCGACCCCCACAACCTGATGAACCCCGGCAAGCTGTTTGCGAACTAAGGCCCGTGTCGGAAATAGATTCCCGATTCGCGCACATACCTTGCGTGCACACGGTGAGCCGTTGGCCGTAAGGCCTCGGGCAGGTCATGCCCGGCCGCTGACCGGCTTGTTGATTTACTCGCTTGAGTTGAGGTGAATCGTGGTTTCCCCCTTTCCCCCGTTCATCGCCGGTGCGCACTGCGAAACAGTTGCAGTGACAGACGGGCGATGGGGACGGAGGCG
>Ga0070727_10000484_pt1 | contig 48042 bp, 41 predicted proteins | sample tdAd472_FD_66722 | JGI IMG/M metagenome (GOLD analysis project Ga0070727, IMG submission 66722) | Marine sediment microbial communities from the Atlantic coast under amendment with organic carbon and nitrate - tdAd47.2 | ecosystem: Environmental > Aquatic > Marine > Coastal > Sediment | place... | reverse complement strand
CCGAGGCGGAACTGTCCCCGGCGTAGCGCGCCGAGTATATGCCCGGTTCGCCATTCAGGGCATCCACTTCCAGTCCCGAATCGTCGGCGATGGCAGGCAGTCCCGTCGCCTCACAGGCATTTCTTGCCTTGATGATGGCGTTTTCCACGAAACTCAGGCCGGTTTCCTCCGCTTCCGGTACATCGAGCCCGGTCTGGGGAATGAATACCACGTCACTGCTTCCCAGGGTCTGTTGCATTTCGCGCAGCTTGCCCGGGTTACCGCTGGCCAGGACGATTTTCTGTGGTGTTATCGACATACCTGTTCCGTAAGCTGATCAACCCGGCTCGCGGGTCAGATGGTAAATGGCTATCTCGCCGAGAAAATTCGGCCAGGCCCGCATGTACCAGTTACCCTGGTGCTCGTTGTCCACGACGGTGCGGGCAAGAACCCGGATATTTTTTTCTTCGCACAGCACGTCGAAATCCTTCACCGTGCAGAAATGGATATTGGGCGTGTCATACCACTGGTAGGGCATGAACTTGGATACCGGCATGCGGCCCCGATTAAACAGGTATAGACGTGATTTCCAGTTGCCGAAATTGGGAAAGGTCACGATGCCCTTCCGGCCTATGCGTAACATTTCCTCGATCAACAGGTCCGGGTTGCTCAATGCCTGCAGAGTCTGGGTCAACAACACGGTGTCGAAACTGTCTGTCTGGAAGTTGGCCAGGCCGTTGTCAATGTCCTGCTGGATGACATTAACGCCCTTGGACAGGCACTCGTTGATATTGTCCGCATCGATTTCGAGACCGATATCAAACACGTTCTTGGTTTCCTTGAGGTATTGCAGCAGGTTTCCGTCACCGCATCCCAGGTCAAGAATCCGGCTGTCCGGCTCAATCCAGTGGCGGATGATTTCCAGGTCAGGCCTCATGAGGACAGCTCCTCGTGAACGCGCAGCAGGTAGCGGCGGAACGCCTCGATGTACCGCGGTATGGGCAATAGAAAGGCGTCATGGCCCTGGTCGGCATCGATTTCGATATAGCTTACCTGGCGGCGGGCCTGCAACAGGTTTTCCACGAGTTCCCTGGACCGCTCCGGCGGAAAGCGCCAGTCGGTGCTGAACGACAGCAGGAAGAACCGGCAGTCGCTGTTGGCGAAGGCCCTGCTCAACTCGCCGTCAAAGTCCACCGACGGGTCAAAATAATCAAGCGCCTTGGTCATCAACAGGTAGGTGTTGGCGTCGAAATTTTCGGAGAACCGCTCGCCCTGGTAATGCAGGTAGCTTTCCACCTGAAAGTCGATGTTGAGTCCGAAACTGAGCTTGCCGGTTCGCAGGTCGCGACCGAAATTACTGCCCCCCGGGCCGATTTCAGCGGTGTCCTTACCAAACTTGCTGCGCAGGGCATCTTCCGACAGGTAGGTGATATGGCCTACCATCCTGGCCAGCATCAGTCCCTTTTTCGGCGACGTGTTGAAATCGAGGTAGCGACCCTCGTGGAAATTCGGGTCACTGGTTATCGACTGCCTTGCCACCTCATTGAAGGCAATATTCTGGGCCGACAGTTTCGGGGCCGTGGCAATGGCAATGGCATGCCCCAGTCGTTCAGGGTAGCTGATCGCCCAGCGCAATACCTGCATGCCGCCGAGACTGCCACCGATGACCGCCGCCCACTTACGGATGCCCAGTCGATCGGCCAGCCGTACCTGGCTGTTGACCCAGTCACGAACGGTGATGACTGGAAAATCCGGTCCGTAATACCTGCCGGTGGCCGGGTTGATACTCCGGGGGCCGGTACTGCCGCTGCAGCCGCCCAGGTTATTGAGACAGACGACGTGGAACAGATTGGTATCAATGGGTTTTCCAGGACCGATACATTCTTCCCACCATCCCGGTTTCCGGTCCGACTCGGCGTGGTATCCGGCGGCGTGATGATCACCGCTCAGGGCATGACAGATCAGTATGGCATTGCTGCCCTGATCATTGAGCCGGCCATAAGTCTCCACCACCAGGTCATAGGCGGGCAGGACCTTGCCACTGCGCAGGGTCAAAGGTTCGTCAAAATGGTAAACCTCCGGTTTCACCAGGCCGACGGAATTTTCCGGTATGACATCAGGCATTAACAGCCATCTTCCTTTTCTCCCGGTTGAACGCGACAGGACAGGATCAGTGCATCACCCCGCCAGTGACAATACAACCCTGACACCCTGGCTAGACGCCGACGACAACCAGGGCAATGGACTCGGTGATACGAAACGTCTGCAGCAGTACCTGTCGCAGCAGCTGGATACCGATAAAGATGAAAATAGGTGAGAAGTCCAGTCCACCCATGGGTGGAATTACCTTGCGCACCGGGGCCATGACCGGCTCGGTAAGCTGCCAGATCAGTTGCAGTGCAGGGTGCGGGTTCATGTTGCCGGAAAACAGCATGACGAACGACATGATTATGGAAGCAATGATTGCCCAATAGTAAATATTGATAATGAAAAAAATCACGCCTGCCAGCGACCAGGTGACAATGGAACCGATGCCGGGCATTTGAAATCCGTACAGGAAGATCAATGCCGTTACCAGCGCGGCCTCGATGACCAGGGCCAGCACCAGGCTGGAAAAATCTATGCCGCGATAGCCGGGAATGAAATTGCGAAAAACCCTGACAAGGGGATCGGTAATGCGCACCACGGCCTGGGTCAGCGGATTGTAAAAATCGGCGCGCGCGATCTGCAACAGAAATCGCAGCAGTATTGCCAGCAGGTAGAGCCCACCCAGGGTGCTGACGAGGTTTGCAAATATTTCCATGATGTTTCCTTAGACAATTACCGGTTAGTCGCTTCCAAATTCCTTCGCCAGCTCACGTGACCGCTGCTGGGCGGCCAACAGGGCTTTCGCCACCAGCTTCCTCAGCCCGCCGGCTTCGAATTGCTGCAAGGCCATTTCGGTGGTACCGCCAGGTGAAGTCACCTGGCGCCTCAGTTCAGCCGTCGTGGCGGTACTGCTGGCGGCAAGCTCGGCGGCACCGCGTGCGGTCTGACAGGTCAGTTGTCGCGCTGTCTCGACATCCAGTCCCATGTCCAGGGCGGCGTCCTGCATGGCTTCCATCAACAGGAAAAAATATGCGGGACCACTTCCCGACAGTGCTGTGACCGCGTCCATGGCTTCTTCGTTGTCCAGCCACGTAACCAGGCCCACGGCGCTCAGAATGTTTTCTGCCAGCGTTCGCTGGGTGGCGTCCACCCGGGAATTGGCATACAGCGCCGTCGCGCCCTGGCCCACCAGTGCCGGTGTATTTGGCATGCATCTCACCAGTGCTGTGCCGTCGCCAAGCCAGCGCTGGAGGTGCTCACAGGTTATCCCGGCGGCAACGGAAACGACCAGGCAGGATCTGCCTTGCAGTGCCGGTTGCAGCTGCCTGCAGGCGTCCTTCATCACCTGGGGTTTTACCGCCAGCACCACCACGTCAGCGGTGGTGGCGATGTCCCTTGAGTTGACGGTTGCTATACCGCATTCGCTGCGCAGTACCGCCAGCTTGTCCGAATCAATGTCTGCTGCCATCAGGCTGTCAGGAGAGGCGCCGCGGGCAAGCAGGCCGCGGATAAGGCTGTTGGCCATGTTGCCGGCGCCGATAAAGCCGATTTTACTGGTTTCCAGGTTCACTTGAATTGCCACTCAGCAGGAAAAAAACAAAGCGATATTCTATCTTAACTGGCAGACCTATGGACCCTCTGATTAATCAGGGAAGTCAGCGTATGGCTATTATTAATCAGCGGTTCCTTAAGCAGAGGACAGGGATTATATCCTGGGACCAAACAGGGCCGTGCCGAGTCGTACCATGGTCGATCCCTCGGCGATGGCCGCTTCGAAGTCGTTACTCATACCCATGGACAGGGTATCAAACTGTGGGAAAGATTCCTGTAGCCGGTAAAACCGGGTGGCCAGCCGCTGAAATTGCGCACGCTGCCGCTGAAAATCGGTTTCCGCCGCGGGAATGCTCATCAGTCCACGCACTGCCAGGTTTGGCAGGGCGGCTACCTGCCGGCACAGTTCCTCCGTGGCCGACGGGTCCACGCCGGATTTGCTGTCTTCGCCGGACAGGTTCACCTGGATGCAGATATTCAGTGGTGGGAGAGCCGGGTCACGCTGATCACTGAGACGACGGGCGATTTTCAGTCGGTCCACGCTGTGAACCCACTGACAGAGCCGGGCGATGGACCTGGTTTTGTTGGACTGAATCGGTCCTATGAAGTGCCAGTTGATCTCGAGGTCGGCCAGGGCTGTGATTTTTTCTTCTGCCTCCTGCAGGTAGTTTTCGCCGAAATCCCGCTGGCCGGCGGCAAACGCCTCGCGAATCAGCGCCTCCGGCTGTTTTTTACTGACTGCCAGCAGTTTCACGGCATCAGCAGGCCGCTGGTACCTTTGTTCAAAAGCGTGGATTCGTTCGCGAATTTCGGAAATATTGTCTGCTATTCTGCGCATTTACGGGGGTTGGCTAATAAATTGATTTATCCCCACATTACGCTCACTGGCAGGTGTTCGATCAGAAAACCAAACAACTTACGCAACATGACGGGTGCAGGTTATGGATATTAGCGAACTTTTAAGTTTCAGTGTCAAACAGGGTGCTTCCGACTTGCACATCACGGCCGGCATGCCGCCGCTGATTCGAGTCGATGGCGATATTCGCCGGATCAATGTCCCCGAGATGGACCACAAAGAGGTCTATGCGCTGATTTACGAAATCATGAATGACAAGCAGCGCAAGGATTTCGAAGAGTTCATGGAAACCGACTTCTCCTTTGAAATCCCCAAGCTGGCCCGATTCCGGGTAAATGCCTTCAATCAGAATCGCGGTGCCGCCGCCGTATTTCGAACCATTCCGTCCAAGGTGTTGACCATGGAACAGCTGGGCATGGGTGACGTGTTCCGCAAGGTATCCGATCAGGCCCGGGGGCTGGTACTGGTTACCGGGCCCACCGGCTCGGGTAAAAGTACCACCCTGGCCGCCATGGTCGACTATATCAACTCGGAAAAATACGAACACATCCTGACCATCGAGGACCCCATCGAATTTGTCCACGAGAGTAAAAAGTCGCTGGTTAACCAGCGGGAAGTGCACCGGGATACCCATGGATTCAGTGAAGCTCTGCGATCCGCGCTGCGTGAAGACCCCGATATCATCCTGGTAGGTGAATTGCGGGACCTGGAAACCATCAGGCTGGCCCTGACCGCGGCGGAAACCGGTCACCTGGTATTCGGTACCCTGCACACTACCTCGGCCGCCAAGACCATAGACCGTATCATCGACGTTTTCCCGGCGGCGGAAAAAGACATGGTTCGCTCCATGCTGTCCGAATCGTTGCAGGCTGTCATTTCCCAGACCCTGCTGAAGCGACCGGGTGGGGGCCGGGTGGCTGCCCATGAAATCATGATCGGCACGTCGGCCATCAGGAATCTGATCCGGGAGGACAAGGTGGCCCAGATGTACTCCGCGATCCAGACCGGCGCCTCAGCCGGAATGCAGACCCTGGATCAGTGCCTCCGGGAACTGCTGGCCAAGGGTCTGGTCACCCGAGACGACGCCCGATCCAAGGCCAAGGTACCTGACAGCTTCTAGGTCCGGACACTAATTCCGGGACTCGGCCAGTTCTTTCATGTTCTGCAGGGCGTTCTCGAAGGTCGCCCGTCTCCTGGCAATGTCGGCGTCCCTGGCCGCGTCGTCCTCGAGGTTGGAGACGTCCAGTACCAGCGTATAGATAAGCCGCGTGCTGTCTTCATCGATGGGGCGGGCTTCCATGAACCCGTGGTACAGATTGTAGAACTGACCTTCTCGCGCCGGCTGGGTGTAGCCGTAGGAGAGTTCCGTCTGGGCTACCAGGATTTCAAGAATTCGGCCACCGGCCAGGGCGCGCACCGTTCCTATGCCGCCATCGCCGGAGGTAATGGCACAGTCCAGGTTCAGCCAGTCGCTGATGGCGCAGTAATCACCTACTGCCTCCCAGACCTCGGCAGCGGGCTCGTCAATGACGATATCCATTTCAATACGGCGATAGTCCTGGGCGCTGACGAATCCGCAGCACAGGAAAAAAGTGATGAGGGTTGAAAACAGGCGAATCATAGTTGTCTCCGATGGTGAATGGGGCATTCCCCGGCAATGTCGATTTTCCGCTGGTCGAGAGTAATCGGTTGGCTGGATTCAGTCAAAATATCATTGCTGTGTCCCTGTCCCTGTCCCTGTCCCTGTCCCTGTCCCTGTCCCGGTGCGTCAGCGCCTGGCACCAAGTTCTGCAAACCAGCTTTCCAGGATCAGCTGGGCAGCAAGACTGTCCAGGGGTTCGCCGATGGGTTTGTCGCTGAGTTCCGCGGCTGCGTGGGACGAGAGCCGTTCGTCCATGCCATAGCAGGGCAGGTGAAAGCGACCGTGAAGGCGATTGGCAAACCGGGTTGCACGCTGCACCATGTCTCCGTCGGTGCCGTCCATGTTGTACGGAAGCCCGACAACCAGTACATCGGGTTGCCAGTTGCTGATGAGCCGCTGCAGTAGTTGCCAGTCGGGAATACCGTCCCGTGCCGCAAGTACCGGCAGAGGTCGGGCAGTGCCGGTGAGGGATTGGCCATAGGCCACGCCGATACGACGGGTGCCGAAATCGAAGCCCATGGCCGTCACGGGCCTGGTTGTGTCGGGAAGATGCTGAGATAGTGACATGACATTTGCCATTGCCGGTAGCCGCTGTCCTGCGACTTAAGGAACCTCTGCTCACGGAACCTCTGATTAAGTATGGAAATACTCTGGCTTTCAGGCGAGTTCACTGACGAGGCGTCTTGCCGCCGGCATGCGTCGACGTGTCAAGGCGAAGTAACGAAGGCAGTGGACTCGCCTGTAAACCAGAGCACTTTCACAATCAATAAGTGGTTCCTTTACGAATGACCGGCTTCCGGTGACAGCTGGGAAAGATCGATGCCCAACTGGCGTGCAGCCTGAGCGGCTTTGTGTTCGTAGTCCTCGGAGAATATCAGTTCCGCCGTTGCCGGTGCCGTCAGCCAGGCATTTTCGCTCAGCTCACGCTCCAGCTGTCCGCCGTCCCAACCGGCGCAACCCAGCGCCACCAGGTAGCGGTCGGGACCCTTGCCGTCGGCGATCTCCTGCAGCAACTCCCGGGAGGTGGACAGACTGAACCGCTCACCGATACGCAGCGAGGACGCTCCTTCCGCATCGGCATCGTGAATGATGAAACCTTTGTCCTTTTCCACCGGTCCGCCGGCCAGCACCCGCAGATTTTTGAACGGCGTGTCATCCACCGAGCACTCGATATCCAGCTCGTCGAAAATATCGGCGACGCTGATGGACAGGGGCTTGTTGATGACAATGCCCAGCGCACCCTCGCTGGAATGCTTCCACACATAGGTAACGGTATTGGAGAAATAGGGGTCTGCCAGCTGCGGCATGGCGATCAGGAGCTGATCTTCCAGGGAGTTTTCCAATTCAGAATCTGACATCTTCGCTGTCGGGCTCAACCGCCGGTTGAAAGCCGATCTCGGTAACAGGGCTTGCTGACTTGAGCCACTATGCCAGATCGTCACTCGGTGGTAAATGCCGCCCCTTCCTGAAATCGCCAGGTGCGAATGATTTCCAGGATATCGTACTGTCCCCGCAGTTCTTCGGGAAAGGGTTCAAACGGTGCGGCGAGATTGACGATGTCGATGGCCGCCTGATCGAGGATGGCGTTCTGGGAAGACTGCAGGATCAGGATTTCGTTGATGGAGCCGTCGGGATTCAGGGCGACCAGCAATCGCAGGTCACCGAAAATCTGCTGGCGACGGGCCGCTTCCGGGTAGTTAAGGTTACCCACGGACTCGATGCGCTTGCGCCAGCTGTCCAGGTAAAGGGCGTCGTGGCTTTTCCGGGTAGAAGCGGACGAGATGGTGTATTTACGGGGCTTTCTGGCGTAGGCCTCCCGCTGCAGGTCCAGTTGCGCCTGGAGACTGGCGATGGCCAGGCTCAACTCTTCCTCGCTGAAGTCGTCGCCTTCCGGATTTTCCGCCTCGGTGGATTCCTCGTCCAGGGTCTGGTTAACCTGATCCTGTGCCCGGGTCGCGGTAAGCACGGAAATGTCTGTGGTCACCTGGTTCTGCCGGGCTGCCATGGCCTGCCTGACGGGGGAGACCTCCTGGATAACATCGGCATTGAATTCGGAGGTGAACGGCGAACTTGGCGCTGCCCGCTCCTCCAGCGTACCGCTGCCGGTCTGGTTTTCCTGGGCCAGGAAATCAGCCTCATCCGGGGCCACTTCGCTACGGTACTGGGCCAGGGTGATTTCCAGGGTGGGTTCACTGTTGGTTTCTTCAAGATAGGTGAAGCCGACGCCAAGAATGATCATGGCGTGCACGCAGGCAGACAGGAAAATCGTAAACCCGAATCGTTCGTTTTGATGTTCACTAACCGGAGAAGCCATTGCCGTCGGTGTCTATTTATCCAGTCTGGTTATGATGCAGTCCATTAAATCTCCCGCAATATCAAGATCATGGGCTGCATCCAGTTCCCTGACACAGGTCGGGCTCGTGACGTTGATTTCGGTCAGGTAATCGCCGATTACATCCAGTCCCACGAAGAGTAACCCTTTTTTCCTGACAACTGGTCCAACCTGTTCACAAATCCAGCGATCTCTGGCGGTCAGTTCCTGGGCCAGGCCGCTGCCCCCGGCGGCGAGATTGCCGCGGGTTTCACCCACCGCCGGCACGCGGGCGAGGGCGTAAGGTATGGGCTCACCGTCGATAAGCAGGATTCTCTTGTCTCCCTTGACTATTTCGGGGATGAATTTCTGGGCCATTATCTGATTTTCACCACCTTCGGTGATGATCTCTATGATCACGCTGATATTGGGATCGCCTTCCCGCAGTCGAAAAATTGCCGTACCGCCCATGCCGTCTAGCGGTTTGAAGATCACATCCTGGTTTTCCCGGTGGAACTGCCGCAGCTTGTCCGCGTTGCAGGTAACAAGGAAGGGCGGGCAACACTGGGGGAACTGGGCGGCAAACAGTTTTTCATTGCAGTCCCGCAGGCTCTGGGGGTCATTGACCACCAGGGTGCCTTCTTTTTTCGCTTCCTCCAGCAGGTAGGTGGAATAGATATAGTGATTGTCGAAGGGTGGATCCTTGCGCATCAGGATGACATCCAGTTCACCCAGACGAATATCCTGTGTCTCACCGAAGGCGTACCAGTCATCGGGATTTTCCCGTACCGTCAGCCTCCGGGTTACGGCCTTGGTCACACCGCTTTCCATGTACAGGTCGGTCTGCAGCATGTAGTGAATCTGCCAGCCACGTTTCTGCGCGGCCAGCAGCATGGCCAGGCTGGTATCCTTTTTGTAGGAAATGTCCTGAATAGGATCCATGACCACGCCGACCTTGATGCTCATATTCTGGCTTTTTCCTGTTGTGCTGCCTGGCTGCCGGGTGAGGCAGCGTCTGTAATCCTGCCAGGATGATAGCAATGTTTGCCGTCTATCGCGATCAGCAGTGCACAATCAGAGGGTGATCAGAGGGTGCTTAAGTCTGGGGTCGGTAACGGCTATAATGGCCGCCGAATTGTGGTGGAGTCATGGTCGTGGGTGTAATTGGTTTTGGCTGGGGAATCGGTGGCGTGCTGATGCTTCTGCTGTTTGCTATCTATCGCCTCTCTCCCATGGCGCTGGATCTTGCCAGCTTCACGCTTTCACCGCTGCAGCTTGCCGGCCTGGCATTCAGCATCGTTTACATGGCCTACGCCGAGGGGTACCGGGGCTTTCACAAGAGTTTCGCACCCCGGCTGGTGGCCCGGGCCCGCTACCTGCGGGAGAACGCCAGCCTGCTGCGCATTTTCCTGGCGCCGCTGTTCTGCATGGGTTTTATCCATGCAACCCGACGGCGAATGATTCTTTCCATTTCCCTGACCAGCATGATCGTCTGTTTCGTCATCCTGGTACGCATGCTGGCCCAGCCCTGGCGGGGTATCGTTGATGCCGGTGTGGTAACCGGGCTGGTCCTGGGCGTCTGTTCTATTTTCTACTATCTTGTACAGTTGTTTGTCAGGCCCGATCTGCTCACGGTTTCACCAGAAGTACCGGGTGTCTCTTCTATCGAACAATAAATACGGCCGAGGGGGCTTTTCATGTCAGCCGCCCATGATGAACAGTCAGCAACAGCAAGCTGTGCGATAGTCGTCACCCATTATCCGGAAAGGGCGGTACTGTTGAAGCTGCTCAGCCAGATCAACAGGGAAACGGATTTCCTGGTTATCGACAACTGCTCGCCGGATGCCGACCGATATCGCCAGTCTATCCTGGTCTACCCGCGCTGTGTTGGCTGCCGGCAGCTTGACGAAAACGTAGGCCTGGCAGAGGCTCTGAATCTCGGCCTGGAGGAAGTGCGGGGACGAGGTTACCGATTCGCCCTGTTGTTCGACCAGGACAGTGGTCTGAGCGACCTGTACGTAGAGAGTCTGGTGGAGGCCTATCACCAGGCGGCTGCACTTTCCCCGCAAAAAGTGGCAGCGGTGGGTCCCAGGATAATCAATCCCCATAGCCTGCGGCAGATGCCTTTCAAGCTGTTCAATCGGCTGGTGCGGCGCAGTGACTCGCCGATAGCCGGTGCAGCGGATCTGTTCCGGGCTGACTTCCTTATCACTTCAGGGACACTGATCGCCCTGGACGTACTGGAGGAAATCGGTGTCATGAAGTCCAGCTACTTCATTGACAATGTTGACCTGGAGTGGTGTTTCCGGGCCCGGGCCAGGGGTTACGCACTGGTGGGTACAGACCAGGCGATTCTTTATCACGCCATTGGTGAACGCAGCAGTAACCCGCTGGTAAAAAGAGGCCTGATCGCCCAGCACAGTCCCGCTCGAACCTATTATTCAAGCCGTAACCGTGTCCACCTGTACCGCAGCCCTTATGCGCCATGGGGCTGGAAAGTCCGGGACTGCGTCCGATTCCTGTTCAAGACCATCTGGCTGCTGCTGATGTCTGAGCAGCGCTGGCAATACTGGCGGAACATTCGCAGGGGCGTCATCGATTCCCGGGCATTGAAATAGGACAGCATGACTGACTATCCGAAAATTGCCGTGTTGCTGCCAACCTACAATGGTGAAAGATTTCTGGCGCAGCAACTGGATTCGCTGATCGCCCAGCATGCGGTGAACCTGGTTATCGTCACCCGTGATGATGGTTCCACGGATGCCACCCGGGGCATTGTCGCAGGCTACGCCAGCGATTATCCCGGTCTGCTGCACATCGTCGGGGATGATGGCAGCAATCTTGGCCCATGCGGGAATTTTTCCCTGCTGATGCAGTACGTCCTGGATAATCGGGCCACACTGGGGCTGTCATCCGCCTACCTGATGTTATGCGACCAGGATGATGTCTGGGCGCCGGATAAAGCCCGCTTGCAGCTGGCTGCAATGCTGGCAAAAGAAGCATCAAACCCGGGCATGCCCGTCCTGGTGCACAGTGACCTGACAGTCGTTGACGCGTCCGGGGAGCCCATCGCCGAATCGTTTCTGCGCTACCAGGGCCTGGATGCATCACGCAACGACCTGCGCAACATCATTTTCAGCAATACGGTAACCGGTTGCACCGCGCTGCTGAACGAGCCGCTGGCGCGTAAAGCCCTGCCGGTCCCCGATGGGGCACTGATGCACGACTGGTGGCTGGCCCTGGTGGCTGCGGCCTTCGGCACGATCCACTTTGTGCCGCAACAGCTTGTTCGATATCGACAGCATGGACAGAATGCCCTGGGGGCAAGGGAGTACGTGCCGCCCCGGTTGCTCAGTCGCTCAACCTTCAATCAGCTATTGCGGAAAAACCCGGAACCACTGCTGTTTGCCGTTGCCGAGCAGGCCGGCGAATTCGCCAGGTGTTATGGCAGAGAACTTTCTCCGCTGAACCGACTGCAACTGGGCCTGGCCCGACGGCTGCGAACCGAGAGCTTTCTGTTGCAGCGCATCCTGTTCCGGTTGCTGAGATTCTAGGGAACCTCTGATTAATTATGGGAGTATTTCCATAATTAGTTCCCTGGGGATCAGCCCAGCGTATCCAGCAGTACCTGCCGAAACCGCCGCGGTGAACAGTCCCGGTCCACGGCAGTCAGCGCCGCGTCGCGCACCTGCTGCCACAATTGCGGATCGCCAGCCAGCGCAAGGCAATGGTCGGCAAACTCCCGGGGCGTGTCCGCTGCCAGCAGCTGATTACCATTGTCCCAGCCTAGCTGGTCCGCCAGCAGTGTCGTGGTTACACAGGGAACCCCGCTGGCTGCCGCCTCGTGTACTTTATGCGGAATGCCCGCGGCAAAACGGGTAGGTGCGATAAACACCCGGGCAGCGTTATACAGGTCTTCCAGCCTATGGACACGACCAAGAAACAGCAGCCCCGGGGCGTCCAGCCGGGTCAGCGACGACGCCTCGTTATCACCTGCCACCTGCAGCGTCATGGCCGGTTCTGCAGCGATGATCAGCGGCCAGATTTCATTAATGAACCAATGCAGGGAATCCACGTTGGGGGATTGTTCATCGCGCAGGGCGCCGACAAAGAGCAACCCCTCCCTGTCGTCAAAGGTATTGGCCGTGGACCTGGCCGACAGGCTGTGTCCCAGGACCACGGTGTTGCTGAAGCCATGCTGCTGGTAGACCCCGGCTTCTTTCGGCGACACGGCAATAATGGTGTCGGCCGTTCGCGCTGCCCCGATTTCCTGCTCCACCTGGCTGTAGCGCTCCTGCTCGGTAAACGATTCACCCAGCATTTCGCGGCGCATGATCTCCCGGGGTGCGGTAATGGCCTCGGCATCATAGATCAGCCGAGTTTCCCCCAGCAGGTCCGGCTGTCCGGCCAGCACGCTGTTGAGGAATTCCATGTTGTGAATGCGACTGACCAGGATGGTATCGAAAAAACCCTGGCGGCGACGGAGAAAGTCAGCCAGGCCGTCGGTGCCGTGACCCAGCAGGACTTCCACGTTGCCGGGCAGGGACTGGTAGGTGGCTTCCCAGGATTCCTCGGGAAACTGCAGTGGATACAGCGAGACGTTGAACCCGTTTGCGGCCAGCACGGAGATGATTTCCCGGCTGCGGGGATAACCGGAGCCCAGACTGGCGTGGGGTACGCAGTCATCGATAATCAACAGGTTTCGCTGGTCATTGGCGGTACGGCTGAACAGCGCCGGACCGGCATCCACGTCGGGCTGGTCGCGGAGAATATCCCGGTGTTTTCGCAACAGGACCAGGCGATGCCGTTCCTGTAACTCGCCGGCTTGCTGCTGGCCACCGGAACTGGCGAATTCATAGTGGGTAATCACGGCCCCGGGATCATAGATGACCTTGAGCCCCCGCTTTCTCAATCGCAGGCAGAAATCCGAATCCTCGTAGTAGGCCGGTGCATAGTCATCGTCGAAGCCATCCATTTGTCGGAACAGATCGGTCTCGCACAGGAAAAACGCACCCGAGCAGTAGTCCACCGGTCGACTGAACATGTACTCCGGAGCATCCGGTATGCCCTGGCGACCATAGCCCTGGCAGCTGCCATCACTGAAGATGATGCTGCCGGCTTCCTGAAGGCTGCCATCCAGCAGCAGGATACGACCGCCGACTGCCCCGGCATCCGGTGTCGTTTCCAGTGTCCTGATTGCCGACTCGATGGCGTACAGATGCAGCATGGCGTCATTGTTCAACAGTAACAGGTACTTTCCACGGCAGCGTTCCAGGCCCTGGTTCACCGCCCTGACAAAGCCCAGGTTTTCGGCATTTCGTACCACGGTGACATTGGCAAGCTTTTCCAGCAGGGCACAGGTATCATCCTTCGAGGCATTATCGACTATCACTACTTCGCAGGCGGGGGGGGCGAATTTCAGAATTGATTCCAGGCACAACAGGGTCAGTTCGGCCTGGTTGAACAGCACCAGGAGGATCGAGACCCCGGGTGAAGCCGATGCAGGGAACGGTAGCTGCGAATCGGACTGCAAAAACAGCTGCAGGTGATCCCGGGCGTCCTGGCGATACCGTTCCTTCAGTTCCGTGTCCTGCCCGACAGGTGCAAGCTCGTCGCCTGCTGTATCCCGAGGATTGACTTCCAACGGGGTGTTCCCCGGGCTTTCCAGTTCTGTACCGTATTTCCAATAATGAATTTTCTTTTTCAGTGGAAACAGCAGCTGATTGTCGAGCTGTCGCCTGGCTATTCGAAACGGGGCCATGAGTCGCCATGACGGCATGGTATAAATTTCGTTAAGCTGCTCTTCCAGATCCTGGATATTTTTGTCCCTGTGCAGGTCCGACAGGGCGTGATCGCGCTTGATGCGCTGCACTGACCTGCGCAGTTCTTCCGCTTCCCGCTTGCGTGCTTCACTTTCCCGTGTCACGCGGTTCAACATGATGCGCAGGCTGCCGGTGACGTCGTGCAGTTCCTGCACCTCACGGGATCTGTTCTCCAACTGCTCCACGGTCCGCGCGAATTCGCCATGGGTAATGGTGTTGCCGACAAACCGGTTGAGCTCGGCACTGTCCCAGCGCGTTACCCATTTTCGATAAATTTTTTCCCGCGCCTGCGCCAGCGGGTGCCCTTCTTTGAAACGCAGTTCATCATCCTCGGCGTCGGTCTGGGATGCACCACCCTGTCGATAAAATGCTGTCAGCTGGTCAACATGCAGAATTCGGGTTTTACGGGACACCTGTAACCAGAAGTCCCAGTCTTCGTAAATATCCAGGGATTTGTCGAATCGGCAGCCTTCGTGGACCAGGGAGCGATGGAACAGCATGGCATGAATCGGGATGAAGTTGTCCCGCTTGAGCAGGTCGGGATCATAGGCATGGTCGAACACCAGCTGTAGCGGTTCGCCGGCGGTATCCACTTTACGGGTCGAGCTGTACGCCGCTTTGATATCTGACTGTGCCGACATGGCCTCGAGCAGACCGCTGATATGAGCCGGAGCGATCCAGTCGTCCTCGTCGAGAAACATCAGGTAGCTGCCCCGGCTGGCGAAAAGGCCATGGTTGGCTGCTTCAGGTCGACTCAGGGGCGCCCGTACGGACACATTCGTCAATGGTACGTCGGCAGCAGCGCTGTGGGCATTGGTATTGAGTATACCCCGACCCTTGGCATCAACCAGGATGATTTCCAGGGGGCGATAGTCCTGGGCTGCCACGGAGGTCAGCGCCTGACCCAGTTCCAGCCTGTCGATGCTGCGCACAATGACCGAAACTAGCGGAGAATCCCCCCCACGGCTGGTGTCGCTAGCGGTCATGCATGTCTACTCCCGGTATGGCTGATACCGTGTATTCTACCGGGAGAGCTGTCCTTCCAACACCGCCGCTATGACATTACCGATGAAATCCAGGAACAGCGTGTCCAGGTCGAGATTGAAATACTCGTTCCTGTTGCTGCCGATGGCAAGTATACCCAGGGGTTTTCCGTCCATGCGGATAGGGCAGATCGCCGAAGACCTGATGGTATCCGCCGCGGCGCCGAACAGGAACTCCAGCTGCCCGCTTTCAGGTTTTCCGCAATGGGTGTGATTGAGCCTGAAAACATTGGCGAAGACCCGGGAGATGTCTGCGGACCGCCGAAGCTCCCCGTCGGCCCTTTCCTTTTCGTCGTCAGCCAGGACCAGTGCACAGGCATCGATATTTTCCTGGTCGGTGAATGTCCTGCGCACATCCTCTGCCAGCTTATCCTTCGATTGAGCCCGCAGTAAAGCCAGGATCAGTCTGCGGGTAATGGCAAAAAGCTGATCGTTTTTATTGGCATTGGCCAACAGGCTGCCCAATTGTGCCCGGGTACTGTTATTCCGCTCCCTGAGCAGAGAAACCTGTCGTTCCAGAAGGGAGACTGCCGTGCCGCTTTCGTGGGGAAGGGTCAGATCTGCCAGCAGATCCTGGTGGCTGAGGAAAAAATCGGGATTTTCTTTCAGGTAGGCGGCAACGTCCTTATCGTCCAGTTCCGTTGTCGCTACCTCCGGTAGCTGTTCTACAGCCCCTGTCTCTGTCGTCATAGTTCCAGTCTCCCTTGAAAAACGGTAGTTGCCGGTCCGGTCATCAGTATCGGGCTATCGCCCTGTTGCCAGGACACCGTGAGTTCTCCGCCGCGCAGCTGCAGCGTGACTTTTCCGTCCAGCAGGCCGCGATGGCAGCCGGCCGCCACGGCGGCGCAGGCACCGGTTCCACAGGCCAGTGTTTCGCCGGCACCACGTTCGTATACCCGGAGTTTTACCCGGTTACGGTCCTGCAATTCCATGAAGCCGACATTGACACCCTCCGGAAAGTCGGCATGACTGCCCAGGGCTGAACCCACAGGTCCCACCGGGAAACTGTCAACGTCATCCACCACCAGCACGGCATGGGGGTTGCCCATGGAAAGTGCCGAAAACTCCAGGTCATGCCCGATTCCGCCAACCGTCACCCGGCGTTGGTATAACGGTGCGGGATGAGCGGCTTTCAATGGTATGTCGGCAGGATCGAACGATGGTCTACCCATATCCACGGTTACCTGGCCATCCTCTTCCAGGATCAGTTCCAGCACCCGATTGACCGTCTTCACCCGGATCGGGTTGCTGGTGGTGAGTCCGTTGTCGTGCACGTACCTGGCGAAACACCTGGCACCATTGCCACAGTGCTCCACTTCGATACCATCGGCGTTGTAAATACGATAGTTAAAATCAACATCGGCGCTGGCAGGCGGCTCCACCAGCAACAGCTGGTCAAAGCCGACGCCGAAATGCCGGTCTGCCAGCTGCTGAATCTGTTGTGCCGTCAGCTGCACCGGCGATGTCACCTGGTCCAGCACCATGAAATCATTGCCCAGGCCGTGCATCTTGGTAAATGAAACTAACATTGTCCGACTCCTGCGTGTCGGCCAGGCGATTGAAAGTCAGTTGTATTCATCAGAGGTTCCTGAACTATATCGACACGGGACCGGAATCTTGTTGCAGCCTGTTAGCGGGGCAGCAGTTGTTCAGGGGCCAATTGTTCTTCTATTGTTTCCCGACGCCGTACCAGGTGAGCCCGGTCACCATCAACCATGATCTCCGGGGCCCGGTTGCGGGAATTATAGTTGGAACTCATGACGAACCCGTAGGCACCGGCGTCACATACTGCCAGCAGGTCACCGGCCGAAACCGCCAGCCTGCGATCCTTGCCCAGGAAATCGGCAGACTCGCAAACCGGTCCGACCACGTCACAGTGCGTCTCCGGTAGATCCCGGGTCTGCTGCACCGGCTTGATATTCTGCCAGGCGCCGTATAATGCCGGTCGCAACAGATCGTTCATGGCACCGTTGACGATCACGAAACTCCTGTGCGGCGTAGGCTTCACGTATTCCACTTCGACCAGGAATATACCGGCATTGGCGGTGATGGAGCGGCCCGGTTCCAGCAGCAGGGTCAGGTTGCGCCCGGCCAGCCTTTCCTGGATTGCCGTCACCAGCTGTGCCGGTGAGGGTGGCTGCTCGTCGTTGTAGGTCACTCCCAGTCCACCACCGAGATCAAGATGATCCAGGCTGATACCGTCCTCCGCCAGTCGGTCGATGATATGCAGCAAGCGATCCAGGGCATCCCGGTACGGGGCGATTTCCGTTAACTGGGAACCGATGTGACAGTCGATACCGACGACGTCGATATGTGGCAGCGAAGCCGCAGTCCGGTACACAGCCAGTGCCCGATCGCTGTCGATGCCGAACTTGTTTTCCTTGAGGCCAGTGGAAATGTAGGGATGGGTGCCGGCATCGACATCCGGGTTGACCCGCAGTGATACCGGTGCCTGACAGCCCAGATTGCCGGCAACCTGGTCAAGTCGCAGTAATTCCGCCTCCGACTCCACGTTGAAGCAGCGGATTTCCGCCTGCAGGGCCGCCTGCATTTCAGCAGCGGTCTTGCCCACGCCGGAAAAAATTACTTTCCCCGGGTCGCCACCGGCCTTGATCACGCGCTGCAGTTCCCCGGCGGAGACGATATCGAAGCCGGCACCCAGGGCGGCCAGAACCTGCAGTACCGCCAGGTTGGAATTGGCTTTCACGGCATAACAGATGAGATGAGGCGCGTCCTGCAGCGCTGCCTGGTAGGCCTGGAAGTTGCCCTCGATGGCCGCCCGGGAGTAGACGAAGCAGGGGGTACCGAATTCTGCCGCCAGTTTCGTCAGCGGAACCTGTTCGGCGAACATCTCGCCCTGGCTGTAGTGGAACGTTTGCATGGGACTTTATCGGTCTTTATTGGACTTTCAGCGAGTGTGGGTTCGGGATGGGTGTAAGCGGAGTACCGGGGCTACCCCTGTAAATGGAGGTCAGCAGCACTCCGGGTGGCTGTATACCCGGTGATCAATAGCCTGATTCCCCGGCTGCAACAGGTCGATATGTTCCCGCTGCCGGCGGGACTGTCAGCACCCCGGTATCAGCAGCAGCGGTCAGTGTGCTGGCGTCCGGGCGACGCAGTGGACCTTTCTGTCCACATGCCGTCATAGTCAACGCCAGCAGCGTTACCAGGAGCAGACTGCAGGTTTTCGGTACCATTACCGGCGGGCCTCTCGTTACTGAAAATCGGGTCATTGACTGGAAGAACCCGGGATTATACAGGATAGCAGGTGCCAGCGTAATTTTAGCGGTCTGACCAGGTGCCTTGAAAAATACGGGGTACACCCCTATATTAGCCGGTCTCCAATTTTCGTCGGTTTTACAGAAAATTACGGCGCCTCCGGCAGTTCCTGCCGGCCGCCGGTTCAGCCAATAACGCGGACTGACAGAATGATAGAAATTAGTCACTTGACCAAGAAATTCGACCAGTTTACGGCGGTCGACGACCTCAGCTTTACAGTTTCCGAAGGCGAAGTGTTGGGATTTCTCGGTCCCAACGGTGCCGGAAAATCCACCACCATGAAAGTGATCACCGGTTTCCTGGCTCCAACCAGCGGAACGGTTCGAATTGACGGCAACGATATTACCACCAGCCCCATCGAGGCCAAGTCACTGATCGGTTATCTCCCCGAAGGCGCGCCAAGCTATGGCGACATGACTACCCTGGACTTCCTGAATTTCATTGCCGAAGTCCGTGGTTTTCGTGGAGAAGAGGTGAGCCAGCGGGTCCAGCGGGTAATTGACGAAGTGGCGCTGGGCTCGGTGCGTCACCAGACCATCGATACCCTGTCCAAGGGTTTCAAGCGCCGGGTCGGCCTGGCTCAGGCAATCATGCATGACCCCAAGGTGCTGATTCTCGACGAGCCCACCGATGGCCTGGACCCCAACCAGAAACATCACGTCCGGCAACTGATCAAAAACCTGGCGAAAGACAAGATTGTCATTATCTCCACCCATATCCTTGAGGAGGTGAACGCGGTCTGTACCCGGGCGATCATCATCGATCACGGCAGGATCGTCGTCGACGGCACGCCTGCCGAACTGGAGGCGCGTTCACGACTCCACCAGGCGGTCAGTGTTCGGCTAACCCGGGACTATAACCTGGCCGCCGACCTGGAAAGTGTCGCAGACGTTGCCCAGGTCCAGCAGGATGATTCCGATCCACTGCATTTCACCATTCTGTCGAAAGATGGCAGAACAATTTTTCCCACGATATCGGAGCTGGCACAGACAAGAGACTGGCCGATTTCCGAGTTTCATATCAATAAGGGTCAACTGGAAGACGTATTCCGGAATATGACCCAGGGGACAAGTTAGCGATGAACAATCTGGGTATTATCTGCAAGCGTGAGCTGGCCGGTTACTTTTCCACGCCCCTGGCTTACATCTTTATCGTTATCTTCCTGATCATGAACGGTGTGTTTACTTTCGAGATCGGGGGTTTCTACCTCAGCGGCCAGGCCGACCTGCTGCCGTTCTTTTCGTTTCATCCGTGGTTGTACCTGTTCATGGTGCCGGCAGTTGCCATGGGTCTTTGGGCCGACGAACGCAAAACCGGAACCATCGAATTGCTGATGACCCTGCCCGTCAAGCTTTCCGAAGCCGTGATCGCCAAGTTTCTCGCGGCCTGGGCATTGACCGGCATCGCCCTGGCGCTGACCTTTCCGATCTGGATTACCGTCAACTACCTGGGCGATCCGGACAACGGCGTCATTTTCGCCGCCTACCTTGGCAGCTGGCTGATGGCAGGCGGTTTCCTGGCCATCGGGTCCTGCATGTCCGCCAGCACCAGGAACCCGGTAATTGCCTTTATCCTGACCGTCAGTATCTGCCTGCTGTTTGTCGGTATGGGTTTCCCCATTGTGCTCGATGCCTTTCCCGACTGGATGCCGCAGTTTATCGTCGACGCCTTTGCCGCCATGGGTTTCTATACTCACTTCGATTCAATCAGCAAGGGTGTGCTGGATATCAGGGACCTGCTGTATTTCGCGGTGTTCATCGGCGCATGGCTGCTGGCCAGTGCCGTGGTAATCGAAATCAAGAAAGGCAATTGATCCGTTTAATCGAAATTCGTGAACCCGGGCTTTTGAAGCGACCACTTCGATTTGCCAGAAAGAAGCGTTAGAGAAGCCGACTATGAACAGTAAAGCGTTATTTTCCACTACCGGTCTCCTGTCCATTGCAGTGTTCCTGCTGTTTTCGGTCCTTATTATCAGCCTGCTGCCATCGGTCCGTATTGACCTGACCGAAGACAACCTGTATTCCCTGTCCGATGGTACACGCAATATCGTCTCCAGCCTTGACCGGCCCATCGAACTTATATTCTTCTATTCCGACCAGGCCACGGAAGACGTGCCGCAGATTCGAAGTTACGCCAACCGGGTCGAGGAATTACTCGAGGAGATCGTACTTGCCAGTAATGGCAACCTGTCCCTGCGAGTGGTGGACCCGGAACCGTTTTCCGAGGATGAGGATCTGGCCACCGGGTTCGGCATTCAGGCGGTTCCCATTTCCCAGGGTGGAGAGGAAGTCTATTTCGGCCTGGTAGCCGTCGAGGACTCGGGTGATGAAAACGTACCCATGGCAGCCAGGGTGTCGGAAACCATGCCGTTGATCAGGCCGGACCAGGAAGAATTTCTGGAATATGAGTTCATAAAGCTCATAACGCGGGTGGAAAATCCGGATCGCCAGGTGGTTGGACTGATAACTGAGCTGGATTTAGACGGTGGCTTCAACCCCGCCTTTGGCCAACCCACGCCAGCGTGGATGGTCATGGACATCATGCGCCAGCTTTACGAGGTGCGGCGGGTGGATATCGCTTCCGGCGAAATCGACGAGGATATCGACATCCTGTTTATCGTGCACCCGGAGGGGCTGTCCGAGCAGATGCGTTACGCCATCGACCAGCATGTCCTGCGCAATGGCAAGGCCATGGTGTTTCTTGATCCCAATGCAGAGTCCATGATCGAGCGCTCCCAGTTCGGCACCCGTATCCCCGCTGGTGTCAGTTCCGACATTCCGGATCTGTTGTCCGCCTGGGGCGTCGAGTACGACAGTATCAAGGTACTGACCGATGCCGACCTGGCCTTGCGGGTGATGTTGGGTCAGGGTTCGCGCCCTATTGCCCACCTGGGTATGCTGGGTATACAACGTAACGGTCTCACCACGGATGATGTCATTACCAGCCGGCTGGAATCCATCAACCTGGCTTCTACCGGCGCCATAGGTCCGATGGAAAATGCCGGCACCCGGTTCGAACCGCTGATCCAGTCCAGCAACAATGCCATGCTGATGGATCTCGGCCTGTTCCAGGACGTGGACGACCCGTCCGTGCTGTTTGACGAATTCGAATCGGCGGATCAACGTTTCACCATTGCCGCCCGGGTCAGCGGCGCAATAAATACCGCGTTTCCGGATGGGGCACCTGTTCCCGAAGAGGAGGAGGGTGCAGAAGATGATGGCCAGGAAACGGCAGAGGGTGCCGGAGAAGAGGTTGCCGACCAGGAGGTGGAAGCCGCTGCTGACGACGACGCGGCGTCTGCGGATGCACAGGTCGAAGTGGCGGATAGCAGTGACCAGGATGCAACGGAAGCGGAAGAAGCCGACGATGAGGTGGTCCGCGAGCACCTGGTCGACTCTGCCGGCGATGTCAATATCATTATTGTCGCGGACACCGATATCCTGAGTGACCGACTCTGGGTCCAGGTCGCACAGTTTCTGGGTCAACGGATTCCACGCCCGTTCGCCAACAACGGTGATTTCGTTATCAATTCACTGGACAATCTCAGCGGTGGTGCTGATCTGGTCAGCATTCGCAGTCGGGGCCGCTACTCCAGACCTTTCACGCGTGTGCTTGATCTGCAGCGTGAAGCCGATGACCGGCTGCGTCAGGAAGAAGCCGAATTGCTGGATACGCTGTCTGCGTCGGAAGAGACCCTCAATGAATTGAGCCAGGACGAAGAAGGTAATCCGATACTGCAGATTACTCCGGAAGTGCAGCAGGAAATCGACCGGGTGAATGGCGAAATCCTGGAAACCCGTCGTCGTCTTCGCGAAGTACGATTTCAGCTGAATGCGGATATTGAACGGCTGGGCAGAAACCTGATGATCCTGAATACGTTCCTGGTGCCGTTCCTGCTGACAGTGGCAGCCCTGGTACTCGCCTACCTGAGAGCCCAGCGTCGCAAACAGCAGGCGGTATGAAGGCCACGAGGCGCATTGCCGGGCTGAATTGCCTGGCAATGACGCCCGACAGACTCACAAAACCCTTCCATACTTACTCAGAAATTGCCTGACAGGCTTCTGAAATCTATTGTGCTTGCCAATACTTCGTTGCAAACTTTCTCAAACTGCTCATTTACACCGGGTAAACTGCGCTTTTTCGACAGTTTTCACGTCGTCCAGGCTGCGCTCATTACGTATTTCAATTCGTCGTTTTGAATTCCGGTGGCTGCCGCGGAATTTCAACTTCAATTCTCGTGCCTTCGTTAACTACGCTGTGGATGTCGATAGTGCCGCCGTGGGCCTCGGCGATCAGCTTGCAAAGATACAGCCCCAGGCCAAACCCGCCGGTATTGCGTTGCCGGGCGCTGTCAGCACGGTAGAACGGTTCGGTGATGTCTGCCAGGTGCTCCTCGGCAATTCCTTCGCCCTGATCCTGAACCACAATGGTGGCTACTTCGTTACCGAACCGCAGGGAGACCTTGATGGCTCTGCCGCGACCATGACGCACGGCATTATTCAACAGGTTGGTGACCAGCAGGCGTATTCGCAGCTTGTCCAGGGTCACCTCTTCATCCCTTTCCAGGCCGTTGAAGCGGATTTCCGAGCTGTCACTGGTAAAGGTCTCCACAACGGACCGGATAAACGCTGACAGTTCCACCGTTTCGGTCACCAGGACTGAATGCGTGTTGTTCAGTCTTTCGGCTTCCAGCAGATCGGAGATCAGCAGATCGATCTCGTTGATGTCGTCCAGCAGTGCGTCCCTGGTCTGTTCGTCGTCCATGAACTCCAGCTGCAGTTTTGCCCGCGTGATCGGGGTCCTCAATTCATGGCTGATAGCAAGTAACAGCTGGCGTTTCGCTTCCAGCATGGATTGCAGCGAGTCCGCCATATGATTGACGCTGGCAGTCAGTTCGCCAAGTTCGTCCTGCCGGTCGGTCTGCACCCGGTAGCCCAGATCACCGTGCTGTATTTTCTCGGCACCCTGTTTCAGCAATCTGACCGGCGCCAGCAGACGGCTGATCAGAAAGTAGTTCAGGAACAGCACAATGGCCGCCAGCCCCAGTCCGGAATACAGGACGACATAGTTGAAATCGGTGGAATCGAGGTAGCGCTGGTGCATGTAGAACCGGTAATTGTTGCGATCGACAACGATAACGTCTTCGCCGTTCCAGGTGCGGATCTCAGCACCCCCGGACAGGGTCCGGCTGAATTCCGCCAGTTCCACCGGTAGCCGGTAATCATTGTCAGAACGCCAGACCATGGCGGGATGTTCAATGCGGATTGTCCACTCCAGGTCCTGTGCCAGCAGGGCGGCCACTTCCAGGTCCGGCGGAGTGCCGATGTCATCGATGATGATCGTTTCGAAATTGCGGACGAAATAGTCCGGGATCTCAATTATCTGGTTGTTGTTGATCTGGTTGAGCTGCTGCAGTGAGACATAAATTATGGCGAATATCAGGACAACAGTGCCGCCGAATATCAGCAGCAGGCGAAGAAATAATGAGCGTTTTACCTGGTTTAGCAGTGGCGTCATTAATCCGCCCCGACAAAAGTGTAGCCACGTCCCCACACGGTTTTGATAAACCGCGGTGTTTTAGACGTATCCTTCAACTTGTGCCGCAGGCGACTGACCAGGGTATCGACGGCTCGTGAAAAAAGTTCCGCATCAATACCGCGTAACCTGTTCATCAACTCGTCTCGGGTGAAAGTCTTATTAGGTGATTGCATGAACAGCACCAGCAGCTCATACTCCATCGTGGTCAGCTCCAGCAATTCACCATCGAGTTTTGCTTCGCGTCGCGAAACGTCGATCTCCAGGCCATCGACCGGTTTGATTTCCTTGGGCGTGTTGCCCTCATCCCCGGCCCTGCGAAGAATGTTCTGAATCCTTGCCACCAGCTCTCTTGGCTCGAATGGTTTGGGCAGGTAATCGTCCGCCCCCAGTTCCAGGCCGACAATGCGGTCGGTAACTTCGCCATGGGCGGTCAGCATCATTATCGGTAGCTGGCCATAAAGGGAAGACTTGGCACGAATTTCACGACAGATTTCGAAACCGTCTTTTTCCGGCAGCATGACGTCCAGGATCAGCAGGTCAGGCTTGACGCGTTTCAACAGCTCGAAGCCGCGAGACGGGGTGTGGGCGACATGAACTTCCATATCGTAGCGTTCAAGGTACTGAGTCAGCAGTTGTCCAAGCTTCTCATCGTCGTCGATAATCAGGATTTTTTTCATAGATGGCAGGTAATCCCGATGAAAGGACCGAAAGCGGCAATTTAAAAATACGGCAATGGCTTATAATTATGCTTATGCTTGCGCGGAATCACATGCCTGCAGGCTGACTCCATCCGTCCAGCAATAGTACGAGTAAGGACTGTCGAAATCAATGAGTTACCCCGATGGCGGAACTGAAGCATTGCCGGATTGCCGGCCTGGTCTGCGACAATCATGATTACTCTCAGTAACGCGACCCTGATGCGGGGCTCCAAGGTCCTGTTCGCCGATGCCGGTTTCACCATCCACCATGGTCAGAAACTCGGCGTGGTGGGCCGTAACGGCTGCGGTAAATCCAGCCTTTTCGCCTGCCTGCAGGGTACCCTGGGCCTGGACAAGGGCGACCTGGGCAGTCCCGATGACCTGTGTATTGCCTCCATGGCCCAGGAAACCGGCGGCAGCTCGCGCACGGCAGTGGATCATGTCATCGATGGAGACGCCCGGTTTCGCACGTTACAGCACCAGTTGCAGCAGGCGGAGCAGGCGGGTAATGCCCATGATGTTGCCCGGCTCCATGACGCCCTGGACCGGATCGATGGCTACACGGTGACTCACCGGGCCGAGAAGCTGCTTTCCGGGCTGGGATTTACACCAGAGCAGTTCGAACTGCCGGTACACCGTTTTTCCGGCGGCTGGCGCGTACGGCTGAATCTGGCTGCTGCCCTGATGAGTCCTTCCGATCTGCTGCTGCTGGACGAGCCAACCAACCACCTGGACCTGGAGGCGACTCTGTGGCTGGAGCAGTGGTTGATCGCCTACCAGGGAACGCTGCTTATAATTTCCCACGACCGGGCGTTTCTTGATCGGGTCATCGGCTTTGTCATCAGCTTTGAGAATGGCAGACTGCAGCTGTACCGGGGAAACTTCACGGAATTCGAAAAACAGCGCGCCGCCCGCATGGCGCTGGAAAAATCCTTCTACGAGAAACAGCTGCGTCGACGCAGCGAAATCGAAGATTTTGTCAGGCGCTTCAGGGCCAAGGCGTCCAAGGCAAAACAGGCACAAAGCCGTATCAAGGAACTGGAGCGGATGGAGGACATCGAGCTGGCGCATGTCGATTCGCCATTCCGGTTTCGCTTCCGGGAGCCCGACCGGATACCCGAGCACCAGCTGACGCTTCGCGATCTGGCAATAGGCTTTACTGCAACGCCGCTGTTGCAGGGCATCAATCTTGCCATACAGGACAGCAGCCGGATCGGCCTGCTGGGCGTGAACGGCTGTGGCAAGTCAACGCTGCTGAAGGTGCTCGCCGGTGAGCTGTCGCCCCTGGCCGGCGATATTACCCAGGCGCGACATTTACAGATCGGCTATTTCGCCCAGCACCAGGTCGATGTCCTGGATGCCCGCAGCACGCCGCTGGAAATGTTTCTTCGTCTCGATGCCGCTGCCAGTGAACAGTCCGCCCGGGATTACCTGGGTGGCTTCGATTTCCGCAAAGACCACATTGACAGCCGGATCGAAACGTTTTCCGGTGGCGAGAAAGTCCGGCTGGCGCTGGCCATGATTGCCTGGCAAAGGCCGAGCCTGCTACTGCTGGATGAACCTACCAACCACCTGGACCTGGAAATGCGGCAGGCATTGACCGTGGCGCTGCAGGAGTTCCAGGGTGCCGTAATCATTGTGTCTCACGATCGCCATCTGCTGAACAGCACGGTAAACGATTTTTACCTGATCCGCGACGGCGTTCTCGATGTCTACGCGGGAGACCTGGTGGACTACGAGAGACTGGTACAGACTGAATCGGTGAGGGGACAGCAGGACCGCAATCAGAAGGACAACACTTCCGCTACCGAGCCCTCCCGTGACCGGCGTGCCCAACGCCAGCAGGCCGCTGCCCGACGACAGGAACTTGCGCCATTGAAAAAAGAAATCAACAGGCTGGAACGGGAGATGGAAAAAACCGGCACTGAACTGGCAGCCCTGGACGAAACCCTGCTGGACACCGAACTTTACGAGGAGGCCAATCGCCGACAGCTCAAGCAGCTGCTGCAGGAGCAGGGTGAGCTGCGCAGCCGGCTTGTCGATCTGGAGGAAAAATGGCTGGAACTCAGCGAGGCGTACCAGGACCAGTAACAGGGACCGCCTGGCACTCTTGAATTTCGCAGCAGTCGGTCCTATTTTTAAGGAACCTCTGATTAATTATGGAAATACTCTGGCGTTCAGACAAGTTGACTGACGAGGCGCCTTGCCGCCGGTATGCGTCGGCCAGTCAGGGCGAGGCAACCAAGACTGTTCCGCGGTGGCTGCGCGCCGTGGGCTGGCGGAATACAGCTGGAACACCAAATGCCAACCTGATGTCAGACAGCGCGCAGGCGGCATAGCGTGGAGGAGCTCATGCACAGATTTTTCAGGCAATTACTTATTCTGTTGACCCTATCACTGGTGGCGGTACCCGTCGGTTTCGTTGCAGCCCAGGATTACCAGGACTTCAGGACCAATGACGAAGAAAACAATATCCAGGTCTTCAAGCAGGCCAGCCCCTCCGTGGTGTTTATTACCAACTCGCGCCTGGTTCGCTCGATTTATTCACTGAATCCCCAGGAAGTTCCCCAGGGCAGCGGTTCGGGTTTCATCTGGAACAAGGACGGCTATGTTGTTACCAACTACCACGTTGTCCAGCAAGCCAACCGGGTTACCGTGACGCTGCACGACGGCACCACTTACGATGCCACTCCGGTGGGTTTCGAACCCAACAAGGATCTCGCCGTACTGAAAATCGATGCGCCTCCGGAACAGCTGGTACCGGTAAGGCTGGGTGATTCGTCACTTCTCGAGGTGGGTCGCAAGGTGATTGCCATCGGTAATCCCTTTGGCCTGGATACCACCCTGACGGTAGGCGTGGTCAGTGCCCTGGGCCGCGAAATCAATTCCATGACCCGGCGCAAGATCCGTGACGTGATCCAGACCGATGCCGCCATCAATCCCGGCAATTCCGGTGGGCCACTGCTCAATTCCCTGGGCGAGCTCATCGGGGTCAACACGGCAATCTACAGTCCCAGCGGTGCCAGTTCCGGCATCGGTTTCGCCATTCCCATCAACACCGTGCGCAAGATTGTCCCGGACCTTATCAGGTACGGCAGGGTCCAGACACCGGTACTGGGAGTTTCCCTGTTCTCCCAGGCCCAGGCCGACTACTATCGGCGGACCAACGGCATAGAAGGAGTCATCGTCCTGGATGTTGTCCCGGGCGGCGACCTGGATAGACAGGGGATGCGCGGTCTCACCCAGGGAAGTCGAGGCTGGCTGCTGGGCGATGTGATCGTGGCCATCGACGACACGCCGGTCCGGAATGAAGACGACCTGTTGACCGTGCTGGAAAATCACCGGGCGGGTGACGTGGTCACGGTACTGTCCCGACGTGCGAACCAGAACCTGGAATACCAGGTTCGCCTGATGCCGCCTCCTGAATGATGGTGTTCAGTCTCCCGGAAAGGCAGTGCGACCCTGTCCATAAATCAGCGCGAATTCCTGCCGGCCATTTGATTAACAGGCTGATGAATACCTATTGCTGAGGGGAGCCGCGGGATTCAAGGTCGGTCCTGGCCCGCTGAATGGCTTTCCTTACCTGTTCCGGCGCCGTGCCCCCCGGATGATTGCGGGCAGCCACGGAGCCCTCCAGGGTCAGGTGGCGGAAAACGTCAGCTTCGATTCTGGTGGAGAACTGATGGAATTCCGCCAGCTCGAACTCGCTGAGGTCCTTGGCCCTGTCAAGCCCATAGGCAACGGACTTACCGACAATCTCATGGGCGTCGCGAAAGGGAATTCCCCGTTTTACCAGGTAATCAGCGAGATCGGTGGCAGTGGCATAGCCACGCAGAGCAGCGTCGCGCATGCTGTCGCGGTTGGCTTTGACTTCGGGGACCATGTCACCGTATGCCTTCAGGCAGTCTTTCACCGTATCGATCAGGTCGAACAGCGGTTCCTTGTCTTCCTGGTTGTCCTTGTTGTAGGCCAGTGGCTGGGATTTCATCAAGGTCAGCAGCGAAACCAGGTGACCGGTCACCCGCCCGGTCTTGCCACGCACCAGCTCGGGCACATCCGGGTTTTTTTTCTGCGGCATTATTGAAGAACCAGTACAAAATTTGTCCGGCAGGTCGACAAAATTGAACTGACTCGATGCCCATAACACCAGTTCCTCGGAAAACCGGGAAAGATGAGTCAGCAGAATACTGGCGAAGGCCGCCAGTTCAATGGCGAAATCGCGATCACTTACTGAGTCCAGCGAATTTCGCGTGGGTCCATCGAAGCCCAGGGCCGACGCCGTAAACTCCCGGTCAATGGGGTAGCTGGTCCCAGCCAGCGCCGCAGCGCCGAGGGGAGAAAGATTCAGTCTCCTGCGACAATCTATCAATCTGCCGTAATCCCGGTCCAGCATCTCGAACCAGGCCATCAGGTGATGGCCGAATGTAACCGGCTGGGCGGTCTGCAGATGGGTGAAGCCGGGCATAATGGTGTCCGCTTCCTGTTCGGCAAGATTCAGCAGGGCCTGCTGCAGGCGGGTGATCAAAGTCCCTATGATATCCGCTTCTTCCCTTACGTATAAACGGATATCGGTCGCCACCTGGTCGTTGCGGGAGCGGCCGGTGTGCAGTTTTTTACCGGTAACGCCAATCCGTCGGGTAAGCTCCGCCTCGATGTTCATGTGGACGTCTTCAAGGGCTACTGACCAGTCGAAATTCCCCGCATTGATGTCACGGGCGATGTCCTGCAGCCCCTCGACAATAGCTGACGCCTCATCTTCCGTCAGGACTCCGACCTTTTGCAGCATCTGTGCATGGGCGATGGAACCGGCAATGTCCTGCCGTGACAGTCGCTGATCAAAATCCACGGAAGCGGTAAAGCGTTCCACAAAGTGGTCAGTGGGTTCGGAAAAACGTCCGCCCCAGAGCTTGTCGGCGTCCTTGTTACTGCTCATGATAAGTGCTCACGGATTTGCTGTTGCGGGGTCAGGTTGAATAGCGGGGCGATTATAGCAATATTATTCGGACTGTGACGGGATATCCCGTAGAATAGCGTGATTCGGTGACTGTCATTCTGACACTGCAGCTCTCGCCATCGGCGGTGGGCGGAAATTCCGCCTGATGCTGAAATTTTAACGATGGGACTCGACAGCGTTACCGGTCCGATGCCAGGAAGCCACTAGCCACTTGCTTAACAGAATGCTGATACAGGAGAATTCATGACCCGGAGGCAACTCACTATCGCCACAAGAAAAAGTCCCCTGGCGCTGTGGCAGGCGTACTATGTCAGGGATCGATTGCAGGAAAACCATGCGGACCTGGCTATCGAGTTGCTGACCTTCACCACCCGTGGTGACAAGATTCTCGACAGGCCCCTGGCCAAGGTGGGTGGCAAGGGGCTGTTCATCAAGGAACTGGAGCGTGCCATGCTGGACAACGAAGCCGACATAGCCGTTCATTCCATGAAGGATTTGCCGGTGGAGTTTCCCGAGGGCCTGGAGCTTGCAGTGATCTGTCCGCGGGAAGACCCGTCTGATGCCCTGGTGTCCAATCACTTCGAGTCCCTGGCCTCCCTCCCGGAAGGGGCGGTGGTGGGCACTTCCAGTTTCCGGCGCCAGTGTCAGATCCGCCACCTGCGACCGGATCTGCAGGTTCGCGACCTGCGCGGTAATGTCGGCACCCGGCTGGCAAAACTCGATGCCGGCGACTACGATGCCATTGTCCTGGCCACGGCAGGCCTGTTGCGACTGGAACTGCAGGATCGCATCAGGGAACGGCTGGATTATGGCGACAGTCTGCCAGCGGTCGGCCAGGGAGCGGTTGGCATCGAGTGTCGTCGCGATGATGTACAGCTGCAGCAACTGCTGGCCTGCCTGCACGATGAACACACTGCCATCCGGGTTCGCGCGGAGCGGGCGGTTAACAATCGTTTACAGGGAGGCTGTCACGTCCCGCTGGCGGCCTTTGCGGAATTGCAGGGAGAACGGCTGGTGTTGCGTGGCCGGGTTGGCCACCCGGACGGATCCGTGCTGCTCCGGAGTCGCCACGAGGGCCACGCGGCAGATCCGGAGGCCCTGGGACTGGAAGTCGCAGAGGATCTGCTCAGCCAGGGCGCGGATCGCATCCTGGCGGCATTACGCTGAGCCGTGACATTGTCGGACGGCATTGACGGTCTGCCGACGTTATCGGGAATCACTATGGCGGATACCGGGAACAAGTCCGGGAATGAATCCGGAAGCCGATCCGGGAGGCAGTCCGGTGAAGAGACGGGTGACCTCAGGGGCCTGACCGTCCTGGTGACGCGCCCGGCGGGTCAGGGTGAGTCGCTGGTGGCGGCCATCCGGGCAATGGGTGCCCGGGCGGTACATTTCCCCCTGCTGGTTATCGAGCCGGTTGCCGACCCGTCCCGTCAGGCGGTTATCACACAGCAGATCCAGGAACTGGACAATTACCATGTCCTGATCTTTGTCAGCACCAACGCGGCACGTTTCGGCCTGGCATGGATCGACCGATTCTGGCCCCAGTTCCCTGCCGGTGTCGAAGTTCTTGCCGTGGGACCGGCCACCGCCGCCGCCTTGCAGCAACTGCCCTGCGAAGTGCAGGTGTCCCCGGCCGGCATGCAAAGCGAGGACATCCTGGCGCTGCCGCTGCTGAACCGGGTGGATGATCGGAAAATCGCCCTGTTCCGTGGCGTCGGTGGCCGGGAACTGCTGGCGGAAACCCTGCGTCGCCGCGGTGCCCGGGTGGACTACATAGAAACCTATGAACGCCGGCCACCGGGTGACAGCAGCGCACAACTGCACAGCCTGATTCGCAGTGAATCGATAAATGTGATAACCGTGACCAGTGCTCAGATACTGGACACGTTCTGCGGGCTGGTTGACATTAAGCGTAACGGCCTCAATCTGCTACCATTGCTGGTGCCGTCGGAGCGGGTCCGGGAAAAGGCGCTGGATGCCGGTTTCATCCAGGTCATTTCCTGCGCAGGCGCCACCGACGAGGCTATCATTGCGGCCCTTGGTGATGTGGCCTGGCAAGTGCGGAATTCCCGGTAGCCGGGAGTCTCCGTAACAGCCGGTGGCCACGGTGTTAGCGAGGAATCCCGATGACAGTGAGTCACCCTGAAAAACTTGTGAAAGGGCATGGCCGTGACAGATGAAGTGGAAACCCCGAAGCTTCTGGACGAGATGAGCAGTAAAAACGCGACTGCGGCTTCCAGGGAGTCGAAGCCTGGCCTGCTGGCACGACTGTGGCGGCTGCTGGTCAGGCTGGTGCTGTTCCTCGTGGTGGCAGGCGGGCTTGGTTTAATCGGTTACCAGCTGTGGATTCTCACTACCCGGTTGGAACAGGTGAGCGCGGAAAACAGCGGACTGCGGGATCAGCTGGTAGCCAGTGATGCGCGCCTCGCCGCGCTGGAAGACAGCCTTGCCCGGGTTCCCACTGCCCCGGCCCTGGCCGCAGAGGTGAGCAGTACCCTGGACGTCGAATTCGGTGGCAGGCTGGAGCAGCTGAACAGTGATCTGACCGATCTGCGCAACCAGTTTAGTGGCACCATCGCCGGCGAAGACGCCCGCTGGCGACTCCTGGAAGCCGAATACCTGCACCGGCTGGCCAACCAGCATCTCGGTATTACCGCGGATATTCCCACGACGGTTGCGCTGCTGGAAAACGTGGATCAGTTGCTGGCGGATTCCGGGGACAGCCGGGTGTCGGCTGCGCGTGCCGCCCTGACAGTGGAAATGGAGCAGTTGCGATCCCTGGTGGACTACGATCCCGATGCACTGTTCAGTGATATAGAAGCACTGCGCCAGCAGGTCGGTGACCTGGAGGCAACGCCCGCCTCGCAGCAGAACGCTTATCTGGCGCGCCTTGATGACCCTGCCGTCGCGACGACTACCGCGAACCAGGCCATTGACGGTTCCGGGGAGGCGGCCACCGGCACGCTGCTGGATACGGCCCAGGAATTCCTGTCATCCGTCTTTATCTGGCGGGACTGGCAGGACATCAGTGAAATTACCGAGCCACCTGGCGCCCTGTTTTTCGCCGCGCAGAATATCGATCTGCTGCTGCACCAGGCCCAGCTGGCATTACTTGCCCATCACCCGTCCTCGTTCCGGGACAGCCTGGGTCGCGCCCGGGAACTGCTGGCCGCCAACCAGGTCGGCCTGGGCGAGGCGACCTTACCGATAATCGCGGAGCTGGATCAACTGCTGGCCAGCCAGCCGGTACCCGACCTGCCGGACCTGTCCCGGTCCATGGACCTGGTTGAGCAGCTGACTCCCAACCCGCTGGCTGGTACCCGTGATGCCGTCCAGTAGAGGCTGGCAACGGTTGTACTCGATGGCACTGAGACTATGGTGAAATTGCTGGTTTATTCCCTGCTGGCGGTGGTCGTCGCAGGACTGCTGTTCTTTTACCTGGACCTGGTCAACGACCCGGGTTACCTGCTGGTTGCCTGGGGCAGTACCACGCTGGAAACCAGTCTCGTGGCGGCGGCGGTTGCCGCACTGATTCTGTTCATGCTGTGGCGCCTGGCGGCATGGCTGGTGACTGCACTGAACCCCAGACGGCTGTTTGCCGGAAGGAATCGTGACAGTTCAGGTCGACAGGGGCATGCTGACACCCGCACCACCGAAGGGCTGCAATTGTTCGTGGAACAGCAGTGGGAAAAAGCCCTGGGCATCCTGGAACGCAGCTTCAACGACGATGATGCCACGCTGGTGAATTTCCTGGCGGCTGCCTGTGCGGCCCAGCGACTGGGTCTTGAGGCGCAGTGGTCGACGGTACTGGACAAGGCGGCAAAGAAGTTTCCGGCTTCACTGTCATCCATAAGAATGCTCAGGGCGGAATTGCTGGCGAAGAATAATCACTTCGGGGATTCCCTGGATATTCTCCAGCAGCTTGAACGCACCACCGCCGGCAGTAACCGACAACTTGCCCTGTCCAGGGATATCACCCTGCACCTGGGGGATTGGGACCGACTGGAGGCACTGCTGCCGTCACTGGTGAAAGCCGGAGTTATCGACGAACAGGAGGACCGGCACCTGCAGCAGCAGGTTCTGTTTGGACGACTGAACGGGCTGGCGGAAAACACTGCCGCCAGCGAGGAATCCGCTGACGCCCTGTCCGGAAAGTTAATGGCTCTGTGGCGCCAGGCACCCCAGTTGATTCGCGAGGACGTCGAGCTGATTGTCCGCTATGTCGACCTGCTGGTGAAAGCCGGCGCTGGTGAAGAAGCTGCCCGGGTCATCGAAGCGTCCCTGGAACGTAGCTGGGACGAGTCCCTCGTGGCCAAGTACGGCCTGGAGGATTTCGGTGTCTGCAGCGAACAACTGCGGCGTGGCCGGGACTGGATTCAGGAATGGCCCAATGACGGGCAACTGCTATTGGCCCTGGGCCGCGTTGCCATGCGCTGCCGGGACTGGGAACTGGCACGGGAATATTTCGAGGCCAGCAGTACCATCGCGCCGGGGCCGGAAGTGTTTGCCGAACTGACCAGACTGCTTGGCAGTCTCGGAGAGCCTGTCGCCGCCAGGCAGTGCTTCCACCGGTACCTGCAGCTGGCGGACACGCCCCTGCCTGATCTTCCCGTGCCGGCTCCTGAAGGCGGCGGACAGGATGCCGGGCAGAAGACCGTGCCTGACGAGCCTGAGGAATCTGCGGACAATATGAAAGAGTAATGGACATTGCTGTCCCACGAATCCCTGCGCAGTCTTCTGCCCCGATAGAACACTGGTGTTCCGGACATTTTTCGAAGTAGCCAGCCGGATCTCCCTGTTTGCCATGGAGTGCGGGAATAAAAACCGGCCTGCCGGTCAGAAAATATCCAGCTCGTCCCACAGGGCATCCACCCGCTGTTTCACGTCCCTGTCCGTGGTGATGGGTGTGCCCCATTCGCGATTGGTTTCCCCCGGCCATTTGGCCGTGGCGTCGATGCCCATCTTCGATCCCAGCCCGGAAACCGGCGAGGCGAAGTCCAGGTAATCGATGGGCGTGTTATCCACCAGCACCGTATCACGGGTGGGATCAACCCGCGTGGTAAGCGCCCAGATAACGTCGTTCCAGTCCCGTACGTTGACATCATCATCGGTGACAATAACGAACTTGGTGTACATGAACTGGCGAAGGAATGACCAGGTACCCATCATGACGCGTTTGGCGTGCCCCGGATACTGCTTGCGAATACTCACCACCGCCATGCGATAGGAGCATCCTTCCGGTGGCAGGTAAAAGTCGGTTATCTCGGGATACTGCTTCTGCAGCAACGGGACGAACACTTCGTTGAGGGCAACGCCGAGGACCGACGGCTCGTCAGGTGGCCTGCCGGTATAGGTGCTGTGATAGATGGCGTCCTTGCGGTGCAGCAGTCTCTGCACGGTGAAGACCGGAAACTTCTCGACTTCGTTGTAGTAGCCGGTGTGATCCCCGAAGGGTCCTTCATCCGCCATGTCACCGGGCTCTATGACACCCTCAAGCACGATTTCGGCACTGGCGGGAACCTGCAGATCGTTGCCCTGGCTCACTACCAGCTCAGTCTTTTCGCCTCGCAGCAAACCGGCAAAGGCATACTCGGACAGGGTGTCCGGAATTGGCGTGACCGTTGCCAGGATGGTGGCCGGATCGGCCCCGATGGCGATGGATACGGGAAACGGTTCGCCAGGATGCTGCTGCTGCCAGTCCCTGAAATCCAGGGCGCCGCCGCGGTGGGATAGCCAGCGCATGATCAGGCGATTACGTCCGATCAGCTGCATGCGATAGATCCCCAGGTTCTGTCGTTCCTGGCGCGGACCCCGGGTGATGACCAGCGGCCAGGTAACCAGGGGACCGGCATCGCCGGGCCAGCAGGTCTGAATGGGCAGACTCGACAGGTCGATATCGTCCTTGTCGACGACGACTTCCTGGAACGGCGCGCTGCGCCGGATGCTGGGCTTGATATTCAGCACCTGGCGGTAATTGGGCAGATTCTGCAGCAGGTCTTTCCAGCCTTTAGGCGGAGAGGGTTCTTTTAACAGGGCCAGCAGTTTACCTACCTCCCGCAGGCCGGCGATGTCTTCCTGGCCCATGGCCAGGGCGACCCGGCGTGTTGTACCGAAAAGGTTACCCAGCAGGGGCATGCTGTTTCCGGGATTTTCAAACAGCAGGGCCGGACCTTGCGCCCGCAGGGTACGGTCACAGATCTCGGTAATCTCAAGGTGCGGATTCACTTCCGTACGGATTCGCTTGAGTTCGCCCTGCTGCTCCAACAGGTCGATGAACTCACGCAGGTCACGAAGCGCCATGGTCGTTTCCGGGAAAATTACGCAAGGATGTAGAGGGGCTTATTATGGTATGAGCAGTTTATATAAATGGGGAATCGATTCTGCTTATTTCCGCTTCATGGCATTGAAGAATTCGTCGTTGGTCTTGGTGTCCTTCAGCTTGTCGATGATAAATTCAGTAGCCTGGACGTCTTCCATGGAGCTGAGGATCTTTCTCAGTATCCACATGCGCTGCAGTTCTTCGTCGGTGGTGAGCAGATCTTCCCTTCGGGTACCGGAGCGTCTGACGTTGATTGCCGGATAAACTCTTTTCTCGGCGATCTTGCGATCAAGGTGCAGCTCCATGTTACCCGTACCCTTGAATTCTTCGTATATGACCTCGTCCATCTTGGATCCGGTTTCGACCAGGGCCGTGGCAATGATAGTCAGGCTGCCACCTTCTTCAAGATTTCTGGCGGCGCCAAAAAAACGTTTCGGTCGTTCCAGTGCATGGGCATCAACACCACCGGTCAGCACTTTTCCGGATGAGGGAATTATCGTGTTGTATGCTCGCGCCAGTCGCGTAATGGAGTCCAGCAGGATGACCACGTCTTCCTTGTGTTCCACCAGGCGCTTGGCTTTTTCTATTACCATCTCCGAAACCTGCACATGGCGGGACGGTGGTTCGTCGAAGGTGCTGGCCACTACCTCGCCTCTCACGGAGCGTTGCATCTCCGTAACCTCTTCCGGGCGCTCGTCAATGAGTAGAACGATTAGTCGACATTCAGGGTTGTTCTTGGTAATGGACTGGGCGATGTTCTGCAGAATCAGGGTCTTGCCCGCTTTCGGCGGCGACACGATCAATCCCCGCTGACCCTTGCCTATTGGTGCGACCAGATCCATCACGCGGGCACTGAGGTCTTCGGTACTGCCGTTGCCGATCTCCAGTTTCAGCCTGTCCTGGGGAAACAGCGGTGTCAGGTTTTCGAAAAGAATCTTGTTCTTGGCTGCTTCAGGCTTGCTGAAATTAATCTCGTTGATTTTCAGCAGTGCAAAATAGCGTTCACCTTCTTTTGGAGGCCTGATCTTTCCCGCTATGGTATCGCCGGTCCGCAAATTGAAGCGGCGTATCTGACTGGGAGAAACGTAAATATCATCTGGGCCTGCCAGGTAGGATGAATCCGAGGAACGCAGAAAGCCAAACCCGTCCTGAAGAATTTCAAGGACGCCATCGCCATAGATATCCTCGCCATTTTTCGCATGGCGTTTCAGTATTACGAAAATAATGTCCTGTTTCCGCGTTCGGGAAACATTGTCGAGGCCCATTTCCTGGGCAGTCTTTAACAACTCGGCGATAGGTTTTTGCTTGAGTTCAGTTAGATTCATGATTTGAGAGTCACAATATGGATACGAAGTAGGAGTGATTGAAAAAATGTAATTGGTTTATGAGGTGGTTGGCCGAAATGGACTGGTGGAGTGGGAGACCAGTCGGCATTGGAAAATCTGGTTAGTTAACCGGTAAAGATACTTCTTGTTCTGTACAGTAATTTCAATATTCTTTAACTAATGACAAAAAGTTTCCATCGCGTGCAGGTATTGCTGAGTTCCAGAGTATCAGTAAGCCGGCTGGAAGGCAGCTTTGCGATTCGAATTCGGGACGCTGTTAAGTAATCTGCGCTTTCGGATTATATTGTATTGAGATTGGCACCGTGTCCACGAGATTCTGCGAATCAGGTCGCAAAAGCTGCGTCGGGATCAATAATTGACAGGGTGCTTGTTCAACCCAGAGAGCAACATGTGGTCAGATGCTGTTGATACTCTCAATATAGAACGACTTTTACGTCTCGTCCAGATTTTTTTTTACCGATTGAGAACGATTTAGCATTATATCGGCCGATGTCCCCCTGACTTACCTGGTCTAACTGGCCGGGAGGCGCTATTCGTTGCTTTCCCGTCTCGTTTCGTCCTCGTCGGGACAATTGTCAATGTTGACCTGCGCCGGCTCCGGGCATTGGCCTGGAGTCACCTGCCAGCTTATTCGTCAAGGCACTGAGCGCTACAAACCGGAATTGCAGGATAAGGCACGGGTGAATCCACGCAGGGAGACGGCGTCATGAAAATCAGTACAGGACGCCGCTCATTAAACGTAAATCAGATGACACTGTCAATAAATGCCGATAGCTGGGACTTGGAAAGCGCGCCTACCTTGGTGCCGACCGGCTCGCCGTTGTTGAATACGATCAGCGTGGGAATGCCACGGATGCCGTACTTTGGTGCCGTCTGGGTATTGGCATCGATGTCCAGCTTGCAGATCTTGAGTTTGCCCTCGTAATCATCGGCAAGCTCTTCAAGTACCGGGGCAATCATCTTGCAAGGGCCGCACCATTCTGCCCAGAAGTCCACCAGCACCGGGCCGTCAGCTTCCAGCACGTCCGGACCAAAATTGTCATCACTCGTGTGGACGATCTTTTCACTCATTTATCGATTCCTTCTGTCTCAAGTTTAGTGCTGTAAACGTAAAACGCTGCAATTCGGCTATCCCTTGTGAGAATGGCCGGAAAAGGACAGATTTCAGGAAATCCTCAGCGTCAGAGGTTCAGGTAGCCAGCGAATGGGCCCTATGATAAGGCCAAATAAAGAGTATTCAAGTAAAAACTGTCGGAATCACGAGGTCATGGGTTTTATTCGGCCATCAGCCTGCATCCCGCAACAATCTGGCCACCCTGGGCGCAAAATAAGTCAGGATAGCGTCGGCACCGGCGCGTTTTATACAGACCAGTGATTCCAGTGCCACGGCTTCCTCGTCCAGCCAGCCATTGCGTGCGGCCGCCAGGTGCATGGCGTACTCACCGCTCACCTGGTAGACGAACGTCGGCACGCCGAATCGATTCTTCACTTTACTGACAATGTCCAGGTAGGGCATCCCGGGTTTGACCATTATCATGTCGGCGCCTTCCGCCAGGTCCAGCGCCACCTCCTGGCAGGCTTCGTCGCTGTTGGCTATATCCATCTGGTAGGTGTACTTGTTCCCGCCGCCCAGGGTGGAGCTGGAACCCACCGCATCCCGGAACGGACCATAGTAACTCGACGCGTATTTCGCGGAGTAGGCCAGTATTCGTGTGTAGATCAGCCTCGACTCCTCCAGCGCATGGCGAATGGCACCGATGCGACCGTCCATCATGTCCGAGGGTGCCACCATGTCGGCACCGGCTTCAGCCTGGGAAACAGCCTGCTTCACCAGTGTTTCGACGGTATCGTCATTCAACACGTAACCGCTATCGTCGATGATGCCGTCCTGGCCATGGGTGGTGTAGGGGTCCAGGGCGACATCGGTAATCACGCCAAGATCGGGAAATTCCTGTTTCAGTGCCCGGACCGCCCGCTGTACCAGCCCTTCCGGATTATATGCCTCGCGCCCGTCCAGGCTTTTACAGGATTGATCCGGTGACGGAAACAATGCGATTGCCGGTATGCCCAGTTCGACCAGTTGCTCCGCCTCTTTCAGCAGGGAATCAATGCTGAGACGGAACATGTCCGGCATGGAATCGATGGGCTGGCGCTGCTGTTTCCCCTCGACTATAAAGATCGGGAAAATCAGGTCGTCAACGGACAACCGCGTTTCCCGCATCAACCTGCGACTGAAATCGTCGCGGCGCATGCGACGCATTCTCGTAACGGGGAATCTTCGACTGAATTCTGACACGCTGTTTTCCTGGGCAATTGGCGGCCATCCGACCGGATGCCTGCAATGATATCGCAATAGAAATCCCGACTCACTGTGATTTCACTTGAATTTGTGACACGCGGTGACGCCTGCGGGAAGCGGTATTGACTCCAGGCAGTGTCACATCCCTGGACTGGAACCCCTTCGATGTGCACCAATACTACTGACCTTGAAAGAAAAAATAACAGCACGGGTTCCCTTGATTAACGCTGCTGGAAGTCATCGTTGTCCCCAGCCACGCTCCTCGCGCCTGGATCGGCGCTTTTTTAGCCACGGTAGTGACAAAAAAACAGCGTGAACAGGCCCTGGGAAATATTGCCGGTCCGCAGAAATTTGCCGATTTCATGCCGCCGACGTATCTTGGCGTCAGGATGACAACCCGGCCAGGCCGTGACAGTCTTCAGGGCCGATAAGGTCTGGCCTGGCAGCAGACAGGATTGCCATTGACCCGTGGCAACCGGAGTAAGCCTCCCTCCCCGCGATCCACAAGGGAAATGGCAACATGATAAAAAGGAAAACTGGCACTTGAAAAATTCGAAAATACTGACTCTCACAGTTGTCGCTTTACTCCTCGTCGCTTATTTCGCTTTCGGCCTGGACAGGTTTCTAACCCTGGATTACGTGCAGTCCCGGCTCGATGCCCTGGAACAGCTCAAGAACGAAAACTTCCTGCTGTTCGCCTCTGTCTATTTCGGTGTCTATGTGCTTGTCACTGCGCTCTCTATTCCCGGGGCACTGCTGATGACGCTGTTGGGTGGCGCCGTATTCGGTCTGTTCTGGGGTGTCCTGCTGGTTTCCTTTGCCAGCAGCATCGGGGCAACACTGGCGTTCCTGGTTTCCAGGATTCTGTTGAAAGACTGGGTGCAGGGAAAGTTCGGTGACTACCTGACCCCTATTAACAGGGGAATAGAGAGAGATGGTGCTTTTTATCTATTCAGTCTCAGGATGGTGCCGATTTTTCCGTTCTTCGTAATCAACCTGTTGATGGGTCTGACACCGATCTCGACCGCGGCATTCTACCTGGTCAGTCAGGCCGGCATGTTCCTTGGCACAATTGTTTTCGTCAATGCCGGATCCCAGTTGGCCGAGATCACCTCGCTCTCGGGCCTGGTCAGCGGGTCGGTGTTGGTGTCATTTGCCCTGATTGGCCTGTTCCCGCTGATCGCCCGGCTTATGGTGAACTTCATCAGGCGAAGAAGGGTGCTCAGGCCCTATCAGAAACCGGCGCACTTCGATGCCAATGTGGTGGTGATGGGAGCCGGTTCGGCGGGCCTGGTAGCCTCCCTGATCGTGGCCGGAGCCAAGGCCAGGGTAGTGCTGATTGAAAAGCACAGGATGGGCGGTGACTGTCTGAACACCGGCTGCGTACCCAGCAAGTCGTTGATACGCAGTGGACGGATCGCCTCCTACCTGAAGCGGGCTTCCGAATACGGCCTGCGCAATGTCCAGGGCGACGTGGATTTCGGTGCTGTAATGAATCGGGTCCAGGGAATTATCCGGGCAATAGAACCTCACGATTCGGTGGAAAGGTTCACGTCGCTGGGCGTGGAATGTGAAATTGGCGAAGCACGTATAGTTTCGCCCTACCAGGTTGAAGTGAATGGCAGGACCATCAATACCCGTTCCATCATAATCGCTACGGGTGCCCGGCCGCTGGTCCCGCCCATTCCCGGTCTTGACCAGGTTGACTACCTTACATCCGACACGGTATGGAATCTGAGCGAGTTGCCGAAGCGACTGCTGGTTATCGGCGGTGGTCCCATTGGTTGTGAACTTGCCCAGGCGTTCAATAACCTGGGCGCAGAGGTAACTCAGGTGGATCAGGTTTCACGAATCATGTCCCGGGAGGATGTGGAAGTTTCCGAGCTGATCCGTAAACGATTCGAGCGGGATGGTATCAGGGTATTGACTGAACACCGGGTGAAAGCCTTTCGTGCCGACGGTGCAGGCGGGATCATGGAGGCGGACCATGGCGGAGAGCATGTGGAAGTCAGGTTCGACAAGGTGCTGCTGGCATTGGGACGCAAGGCCAATGTCGACGGTTTCGGCCTGGAAGAACTCAATATGCCACTGACAAAACAGGGCACTCTCAACGTGAACCAGTTTCTACAAACAGCGTTCCCGAACATATACGCCTGTGGTGATGTCGTCGGTCCGTATCAGTTCACTCACATGGCTTCTTTTCAGGCCTGGTATGCAGCACTTAATTCACTGGCCGGCTGGGTTCGAAAATCCCGTGTCGATTACCGGGTGGTTCCCTGGGCGACTTTTACCGATCCGGAAGTTGCGCGGGTTGGTTTGAATGAACAGGAAGCCAGGGAAAAAAACGTGGAATTCGAAGTGACCCGCTATGATCTGGCCGAGCTGGATCGTGCTCTTGCGGACGAGGAAGCCCATGGATTTGTCAAAGTGCTGACCCGGCCCGGCAAGGACACCATTCTCGGCGTGACTATCGTCGGTCACCATGCGGGAGAGCTGATTGCCGAATACGTATTCGCCATGACCCATGGTCTCGGGCTGAAGAAAATCGCGGCGACAACTCACATCTATCCCACGCTCATGGAGGCCAACAAGTTCGCTGCCAACAGCTGGCGGAATGCCCGATTGCCGGAAAAACTTTTCCCTTTTCTGGAACGCTTTTTCAGGTGGCAGCGGGGCCAGTCCAGGCAGGCTGATAACAAGGGATAATCGGGTCAGACATGGAAGCCGTTCCACTGGGCCAGGTAGCTGTGAAAATCCATGTCGTCGCTGGTTTCTATTTCTTTCTGTCGTTCCACGGACACTGAACTGGCAGCCTCCAGCTGGGCAAGCAGCCTGCTGTCTATTGCGCCCCTGGTCAGTTGCCGGCGGTGCTCCAGGGACAGAGCCATGGCGTAGCGATAGAACGAGGCTTGAGAATCCCGCATCTCCTGCAGTATCCGTCCCGAGGGTGTCAGCCCGGGATTTTCTACCTTTTTTCTCTGTCTTGCCAGGCTAGCACTGTGAAGGTTCTGCCCCTCAGCCGCGTCCAGCAGGTTAGCGGCGTGCTGGATATCGGAGAGCAGATTCTCAGCCCAGGCCACCAGGCTTAGCGGTTTACCCCGGCAGTTGAGCTGCAGCTCCGGATCACGACCACGGGCGATCACAGCTTCCAGATTTTCACCGATTTCCTGCTGCTCCCGGGCATCGCAGTCGGGGCTGTCGCTGAGCAGGCAATAGAGCAGAAACGAGTCCAGGAACCTGGCCTGCACGGCACTGATGCCCAGTGGTTCGAACGGGTCAAGGTCAAGGGCGCGAACCTCGATATACTCAATGCCGCCCCGGAGCAGGGCAGAAAGGGGCCGCTCACCGGGTTCGGTAATGCGCTTGGGCCTGATGGTACTGTAGAACTCGTTCTCCAGCTGCAGCAGGTTGCTGTTCATCTGTAACGGTTCGCCGTCGGCAGCGGCGTCGATTTCCCGATAGGGTGCGTAACTGGTCTGCATGGCCGAATTGAGGCTGTCCACGTAACTCTGCAGATCGTTGTAGCAGACGAACAGGGATTTCTGGGCATCGCTGCGGTATCCCAGGTCGCCCATGCGCAGGCAGGTGGCATGGGGCAGATACAGCGTACCGTCATCGTATTCCTGCAGCTCATGTTTGCGGTTGCGGGCGAAGCATTTACAGGTAACCGGGGAGGCGCCGAACAGGTACAGCAGCAGCCAGCTGAAGCGATGAAAATTCCGAATCAGGTGCAGGTAACCGGAGGTTCTGAAATCCTGAAGACTGCCGTCGAAGCCGCGGTGTCGCTGCAGCGCTGCCCAGAACTCTTCCGGCATGGAAAAGTTGTAATGGATGCCGGCGATGGTCTGCATCAGGCTGCCGTAGCGATGACTCAGTCCGCGTCGATAGAGCGTTTTAAGCCGGCCGATATTGGAGTCGCCGTATCGGGCCAGGGGTATATCATCGAGATTGCCCGTGGGGCACGGCATGCTGAAAACCCAGAGAAGCTCGTCATTCTCCAGTTGCTGGTAGGTATAGCGATGAATTGCTTCCAGGAACTGCAGGCTTTCGTCGATATCCTGTCGAACCGGAGTGATGAATTCCAGCAGTGCTTCGGAAAAATCGGTGGTGATGTAGGGGTTGGTAAGCGCCGATCCCAGTCCAACGGGATGTGACGACAAAGCAATGCTGCCTTCCGGCGTCACCCGCAGACTTTCCTTTTCGATACCCCGGTGAATATTGCCCCACTGCGGTGGAAATTCTTTCAGCTTGAATCGATCAAGACTCTGGTCAAGTTTCCCGGCCAATGCACTTCCTCGCTTACTGCCGCTTTCTGCTGCTACGCTGCTTACGGCCTGGTTGATTGCGGTCAGGCAATCAGTTCTGTTGTTGGGGGCCCGCAGCGATAATCTCCGCAGAGACATCGAAACGTTGCATATTTTCATTGAACTGGGCGATCAGGCTGGCCGCTTTCTGGTCGTATGCCCGGCCATCTTCCCAGGTCCTTTTCGGGTTGAGAAGGTCGCTGCTGACACCGGGCACGGATGTCGGTATGTTCAGATTGAGCCCGGGGAGATGCTCGGTTTCCACGTCTTGCAGTGAACCATTCTGAATGGCGGCAAGAATCGCCCGCGTGGTGGGGATATCGAAACGCTGCCCCACGCCATGCGGTCCCCCGGTCCACCCGGTGTTCACCAGGTAAACCTGGCTGCCGAAGTCTGTAATCCGCTTGATGAGCAGGTCGGCATAAACCGATGCCGGTCGTGGAAAAAACGGTGCGCCGAAACAGACCGAGAACGTCGACTTGATGCCGTCACCGGCACCCACCTCCGTTGATCCCACCAGCGCGGTGTAGCCACTCAGGAAATGATAGGCGGCAGCCTCCCTGGACAGGATCGAGACCGGGGGCAGCACGCCGGTGAGGTCACAGGTGAGAAACACGATGGCACCGGGCTCGCCGGCCCGGTTCTCCGCTACGCGCGCGGCAACGTGGTCAAGGGGGTAACAGGTTCGGGAGTTTTCCGTGAGGGACGTGTCGCTGTAGTCCGCCTCCCGGGTCCTGTCATCAACCACCACGTTTTCTATGACCGCACCGAACCTGATTGCATCCCAGATTACCGGCTCGTTCTCCCGGCTGAGGTTGATACACTTGGCGTAACATCCGCCCTCGATATTGAACACCGTACCCTTACCCCAGCCGTGCTCGTCATCACCGATGAGGTAGCGGTTGAGGTCGGCTGACAGCGTAGTCTTGCCGGTACCGGACAGGCCAAAGAAAAGACAGACGTCACCGTCCTTGCCGACATTGGCTGAGCAGTGCATGGGTAACACATCTTTCTCCGGAAGCAGGAAATTCTGTACGGAGAACATGGATTTCTTCATTTCACCCGCGTAGCGCATGCCCGCCAGCAATACCCTGCGCTGGGCAAAGTTGATAATGACGGCACCATCGCTGTTGGTGCCGTCCCGCTCCGGCTCGCAGACAAATTCCGGCGCGCTGACTACCTGCCAGACCTGCTTGTCCTTGGGGTTGAATGTTTCGGTACGGATAAACAACGTCTGGGCGAACAGGTTGTGCCAGGCGTACTGGGTGGTCACCGCTACCGGGATATAGTGATCCGGATCGGCGCCGACATGCAGTTCGGCAACGAAGGATTCCTTGTCGGACAGGAACTGATTTACCCGCTTCCACAGGGTGTCGAAAGCGTCGGACGGGAACGGCTGATTGACCTGGCCCCAGTCGATGGAGTCTGCTGTGCTGGGTTCCTGAACGATGAAGCGATCCCTGGGGCTCCGGCCCGTGCGCTCCCCGGTTTCGACTACCAGGGCCCCGGTATCGGCCAGGCGACCTTCGCGCTTCTGAATGGCGATTTCAATTAACTGACTGACGGGGAGATTGCTATGAACAGTTTGACCTGGCGTTGCGGACGTGTCCGTCATTTTCATGTTACCTGTAGTTGAAGCTGGATGAGCCGACTCACGCCATTACCTGTAATTATGGATGCCTTGCCATAATGGCTTCCCGAAAGTCCCGAGCCGGTTGTCCATGGGTCGCAGCAGCACCGCATTATGCCAAATTAAAAGCCCGGGAGTAAAAAATAAGGACCCTCTGATTAAGAGATTTCTAAACATCACTCGAGCTGGGATTTTTTGAACCGGTGTATCAACCGGCGATCCCGCTTGCTGGGCCGACCGTCGGTATGCAACTGACCGGGTGATGCCTTGCGACGGGCCGCAGCCAGCTTGCGCTGCTCGATACTTTCCGGCGTTTCCTCGTAAAGCTTCTGGGCCTCCGGCGCGCCTCGACGCGTTTCTGACAGGCCGGTCACAATCACGGTTTTCTCGTCATAGCCCTGGCGCAGGGTGATCCTGAGGCCCTCGGTGACTTCCTTGCCCGGCTTGGCCCGGGTTCCGTCGCAATGGACTTTGCCGCCATCGATGGCCTGTTTGGCCAGCGAGCGGGTCTTGTAGAAGCGTGCCGCCCACAGCCATTTGTCCAGTCTCACCTTGGCGCCGTCGTGCTGCCCGTTGCTGTTTGCCGTCATGGTGTCGGTTCCCCTTCCTGGTCAGGTCGTCCCGGTCTGCCACCAGCAGGCATGATATGTTCAAAATCAACAATTTGTGGAAATTCATCGATGAGCTCGGGGTCCTGCCGGCTGTCCGGCTGGTGAATTCCGTAAAGGTAACGGATGCCCTCCCGCCTGGCCTGTTGCAGCACCGGCAGGCTGTCGTCGATCAGCAGGGTACGCACCGGGTCGTAGTGTTCCATTTTCAGCAGGGCTGACCAGAAGCCATGATTCTCCTTGGCCAGCTGCAGCTGGTGAGAACTGATGGTGCGATGGAAATAGCGACCCAGACCGGTATGCTCCAGCTTGAGGTTAAGGCTGTCTGGATGGGCGTTGGTGATCAACAGCACGCGTTTGTCCAGCCGGCGGAGTCTGTCCAGTAAATCGGTAACATTGGGGCGGATGGCGATCTTGTGTTTCACTTCATGCTTGAGCAGCGTGATATCCAGCTGTAACTCGTCGGCCCAGAAGTCCAGGCAGTACCAGTTGAGGGTTCCCCGCAACTCGGTATAGCGCCCCTGCAGCAGTTCGCTGGCCTCCCTGGCATCCATGTTCCGGGAGCGGGCCCAGGCCCGTGGAAGAAATTCCTGCCAGAAATAATTGTCGAAATGCAGGTCCAGCAGCGTACCATCCATGTCAAACATCACGGTATCTATCCGTGCCCAGGGCGGTGCGCAGCTCTCGTCCCGGTAGATTTTGTTGATCTTCTCACGCATAGTAAGGCCTGTAACTGCAGTTTCTTACCGCTGGAATTATTGATGGATGATAAGTCGTTACTGGACCTGGCAGCCCGGACTGCCGAGGCCGCCGGTCGGGAAATACTCGAAGTTTACAACAAGACCGGCACTATAGATGTTACCGTCAAGGACGACAACTCGCCGCTGACGGAGGCAGACCGCAAGGCGCACCGGCTTATTGTCAGTCGCCTTACCGGGGCGGAACCCGGGATTCCCGTTTTATCGGAGGAATCTGAACAGCTGGACTATGCGGTACGCAGCAGCTGGACCCGATACTGGCTGGTGGACCCTCTGGACGGCACCAAGGAGTTCATCAAGCGTAACGGCGAATTCACCGTCAATATCGCGCTGATAGATCACCATGAGCCGGTGCTGGGGGCAGTTCATGTACCGGTTTCGGGTGTCACTTACCTGGGGGAAAGGAGATCGGGAGCCCGCAGGCGCCAGGCAGGAGTCGAAACCGAAATTCGCTGCCGATCCGTCGACCCGGGCCAGACAGCGCTCAGGGTGGTTGCCAGTCGCAGCCATCGTTCACCGGAACTGGACAGCCTGCTGGATCGACTACGGGCAGAATTCCCTGATCTGCAGTTGGTCAGCATGGGCAGTTCGCTGAAAATCTGCCTGGTGGCGGCCGGCGAGGCAGACCTGTACCCGCGCCAGGGTCCCACCTGCGAGTGGGACACGGCAGCAGCCCATGCCGTTCTGCTGGCGGCGGGTGGAACCCTGGTGGACCCGGACTTCAACGCGCTGCGCTACAACACCAAGGCGGAACTGCTCAATCCCTACTTCACCGCCATCGCCGATGGCGGCTATCCCTGGCAGCCATTTTTCCCCTAGACAGGCTGTTGAAAGCTGGTTCTGTGGTTGGGGGTGATGTCGTGTATTTTCAAACTGAGCCATTGCCCGGCCAGGCGGCCGGTGGAATCGCAGGAGAGCCTGGTTTACCCTTTCTTTCTCACACTCTCTTTTTCTTTCTTTTTTTTGCAAGGGACTGGCCATGAAACAGATTGTCAGTATTGTGCTGGTAACCCT
>Ga0070727_10000483_pt1 | contig 48061 bp, 37 predicted proteins | sample tdAd472_FD_66722 | JGI IMG/M metagenome (GOLD analysis project Ga0070727, IMG submission 66722) | Marine sediment microbial communities from the Atlantic coast under amendment with organic carbon and nitrate - tdAd47.2 | ecosystem: Environmental > Aquatic > Marine > Coastal > Sediment | place... | reverse complement strand
TGCGCGTTGTCCGATCCATCGCGGAAAACGTCCGATTTGTCACTTGAATGATCACTCAAGTTCTGGTACGCTTCTGCGGATCACCCTTAGGAGCCTCCCATGCGCACAGCCCTGATCGCACTCGCCGCTCTGCTCACCCCGGCCCTCGCGGCTCCGCCGCTGGCCCAGTTGGGGACGTTCGAGCTCGATCCGGTGGCGTTGCTCCGCGACGGTGAGGAGATCCCGGGCTCGGATGACCTGGCGACCGAGTTCCGTCACTTCGAGTACCGGTTCAGTTCGAAAGAGCACCTGGAGGCGTTTCTGGCTGAGCCTGACCGGTTCGCCGTGCGCCAGGGCGGGGCGTGCCCTCGGATGGGTGCCCTGTCGGGCGTAGGACGCACAGATCTGTGGGCCGTGCACAATGGCGGGCTCTACTTCGCGGCCTCGGAGGGCTGCCGCGCGACGTTCGTGCAGGACCCGGAGCGCCTGCTGGAGCGTGACGACCCGGCGCTGGACGCAACACCCGAGTCCATCGAGGCGGGGAACCGGCTGGTGAGCCTGTGCGTGGAGTGGATGGGCGGGCGCGAGGCGCTGCTCGGGCTCGGGGCGTATCGCGTGGTGGAGGCCGGGCCGGTGGAATCGGGGGATCACACGTACGACTTCGAGCGCGTCGAGACGATCACGCTGGACGGCTCGATGCACCGCTTCGTGCGGTACGACGACCGGGCCTGGACGCAGGCGAGCACGACTCAGGACGGCTACTTCTCCGACGGCGAGGCCGTGCGTCTGATGGACCCGGAGCAGCTGGGCGAGAGCAACCGTCGTTCGGCGCTGCGTCTGCCGGTGCTGCTCGCGGCGTGGGCGAACAACGGCGTTGAGGTCTCGCATCTCGGGGCCGACGGGACCCTGGGCGGCGAGCGCGTCGCGCTGCGCATGCACGGCAAGGCGGTCGAGCTCGTGATCGATCCGGAGACGGGGCGCCTGCTCGCGCAGCGCCACCGGGGCTGGGCGGGCAGCCAGCAGTTCATGGGCCAGATCGAGCGCCGCTTCACCGCCTTCCACGAGGTCGATGGCGTGCGGTTCCCGGTCTCGTGGGATCGGTCGGACAACGGCGAGATGCGCGGGAGCGTGGACCGGACCGGGGACCGCCACCGGATCGAGTCGGCCGATGGGATCGAGGCCTCGCTGTTCGAGGTGCCGTCCGAGTGAGGGCGGTTCGCGAGTTCTCGGTCTGATCAACTGCTTTCACGCGCGAGGGGACGCTGATTTCGCCCGGTCGGTGTCGGTCCCCGGGTATCCTTGCGGCTCATCCGGGAGCCGCCGCCATGCCCGATCGCGAGATCTATCTGAACAACGCCGCGACGACGTGGCCGAAGCCCGAATCGGTGTACCACGCGTGCGACCGTGCCCTGCGGACCATGGGCACGCCGAAGCGTGGCGTGGGCGCCTGCGGGAGCGACGACCCGCTCGAGACCGCTCGCCAGTCGGTCGCGAAGTTCCTCGGCATCCCCACGCCCGAATGGCTGCTGTTTCTGCCCGGGTGCACCTATGCGCTGAACCTGGCCATCCTGGGCCAGCAGTGGAACCCCGGCGATCGCGTGCTGATGTCCGGGCTGGAGCACCACGCTGCTTCGCGACCGGTACGGAAACTGGCACGCGAGCGTGGTGTCACGTTCGGCGTGTCGCCGTACACGCCCGAGCAGCCGTTCGACCTGGACTGGCTGGAGCGTGAGCTGGGCGCGGGGGGCGTGAAGCTGGTGATCTGCACGATGGCGAGCAACGTGTCGGGCCACATCCTGCCGGTGGAGGAGATCTGTCGGTTGGCCAAGGCCCACGGCGCGTTGACGCTGCTGGACGCGGCTCAGGCCGCGGGTCATCTGGAGGTCGATGTCGAGTCCCTCGGGTGCGATTTGCTGTGCTTCGCGGGGCACAAGGGGCTGTACGGGCCGACGGGCGTGGGCGGGCTGTGGAAGGGGCCGGGGGTGGAGCTCAACACGCTGGCGGAGGGCGGCACGGGGGGCGACTCGGGCGTGCACCCGGTCAGCTGCGCCAAGCCGTCCACGTTCGAGATCGGCACCCACAACCTGCCGAGCATCTGCGGGCTGACTGCGGGTGTGGAGTGGCTCTCGGAGAACGGTCTCGACACGCTGCGGGCCCGGGAGCACCAGCTCGTCGGGCGGCTGCTCGACGGGCTGCTCGAGGTGCCCGGGCTCTCGGTTCATGGTCCGACTACGCCCGAGCGGCGCACCGCGGCGGTTTCGTTCACGATCGAGGGCCTGACCCCGAAGGAACTCGCCACGTCGCTGAGCGAGCACGGGGTTCTCGGGCGGGCCGGGTTCCACTGCTGCCCGCTCGCGCACGAGACGCTCGGCACGCTGCGGGGCGGCGGGACCATGCGCCTCAGCCCCGGCGCGTTCACGACCGAGGACGAGATCGACGCGGCGGTCTCGGCGGTGCGGTCGGTGGCCCTCGCGGCGGTGTGAGTCGATCCGGGGGGGGGAGGGGGGGTGGGGCGCGTGATCGGACGGGAGAACTTTCCCCGACCGATCCAACCCGTTGCGATTGTCTTGCCCAGCTTGACACGCGGTTGATCGGATTCAACTCGGTTGGCAGTGTTGGTGTGGTGGCGTACGAGGGACAGACTTATGCCGTGCACGCAACACCGTCCGAATCATCTGATGTTCCGCACTCGGTTCTCGATCGGGGGAACTCTTGGTTTGCTCGTGCTGGCGGGGCACGCGAACTCGACCTCGTCGCTGAGCGGCTTCCACAACGGCGCGTACTGGGTGGACGTCCCCACGTACGCGTCCGACGACCCGTGGCACGACCTGCAGGACACGCTGACTCTGACGGGCACCGTGCGTGACTTCCGCGAGTGGGACGACAACGGGGGCCACCTCGACTTTGAGTCCAGGCCCGCGAGCGGCTTCGGCATGTACATGGAAATCGTGAAGGACACTCTCGGTGAGGACGGCCTGCCGCAGTTCCGCAGCGTCGGACGCAAGGTGCACGGGCAGGCCACCAACGGCATGGGCGAGGCGATCATCGGCGAGAAGCCGTATATCCAGCAGCAATCCGGCGACACGCCCCCGGTGCTGGCGTCACCCGGCGGCGAGGACCAGGGTGACGGATTCGGGGCCGACGACCACGAGGGGAAGTACCAGCAAGGCGCGGTCTTCTCCGAGGACACCTTCAACCAGTGGTTCCGGGACGTGCCCGGTGTCAATCTGACCTCGTCGTTCCCGATCACGCTGGTGCGCGAGCCGGGCAGCAACCTGTACGTCTTCGACGACAAGGACGTCTCGCACTTCCAGGCACGCGGCGGGTTCTTCCCGATCAACGGCGAGCTGTACGGCAACTCGCCGGGCGAGAGCAAGAACTTCCACTTCACGATGCACCTGTCCACCGACTTCCTCTACAAGAAGGGCGCCGAGCAGATCTTCCGGTTCATCGGCGACGACGACGTCTGGGTGTTCGTGGACGGGAACCTGGTGATCGACCTGGGCGGCATCCACTCGGCCGAGGACATGGTCATCGAGATGGACCGGCTCACGACCCTCGAGCACGGCAAGATGTACACGCTGGACTTCTTCTTCGCCGAGCGTCACCGCACGCAGTCCAACTTCCGCATCGAGACCAACCTGGTGATGAAGCGTCCGGTGGACGTGCCGCGCGGCAGCAGCCTCTTCGACTGACGCGACCCGGGCGTCGGATGATCGGACCTCCCGCGGATTGCCAGGCTTCCCGTGGCCGCAGAACCGGCTCGCCGGGGCGGTCGGTTTCGGTGACATGTGCGACATGACACGAGTTGGAATGGATGATCTGAGCGGTTCGCCTTGAGCCCTGCATGGGGAGCGGACGACAAGTGACGGGCGTACTCGCCCGGGGCACGGAGATTACGATGCATGCGTTCAGACCCAAAGCGTTCGCGCCCAGACAGTTGGCTGTCATCGCCGGCGCTGCGTTTCTCGGCACGGCCGGTGTGATATCGTTCACCGGCGGCCACGATGCGATTCTGGCGGGCGCGAGCCAGTCCGCCGATCCGTGGGCGGACCTGCCGGACACGTTCATGCTGTCCGGGACTCTGCGTGACTTCAAGGAGTGGGACGAGCCCGGTGGGCACCCCGACTTCGAGCCGGCGCCGGCCGACGGGTTCGGGCATTACGTCAATATCGTGGATGACCGTCTCGGGCCGGATGGGCTGCCGGTGTTCCGCTCGCATGGGAACAAGGTGGTCTCGCAGGCGCGTGACGGAAAGGGCCGCCCGACGATCGGCCCGAAGCCGTACCTGCGGGGCAAGTCCGACGATGCCCCGCGCTCGGTGATGGGAGAGGAAAAGCGGAACGACGGGCTGCCCCCGATCCCGATCTCGGACTTCGAGGGCGACACGCCAGTCGGGGCCGTGTTCAGCGCCAGCTCGTTCAACATGTGGTTCCGTGACGTGCCGGGCGTGAACTTTTCCGAGGCGTACAGCATCACCCTGCACCGCCAGCCGGGCACCAACCTGTACGTCTTCGACGACAAGCTCGACCCCGAGACCAAGGCGCTGGGCGGGTTCTTCGTGATGAACGGCAAGGGCTACGGCAACTCGCGGGGCGAGAGCAAGAACTTCCACTTCACCTACCACCTGAACACAGAGTTTCTGTACAAGAAGGGGTTCGGGCAGGAATTCCGGTTCATCGGGGACGACGACGTCTGGGTGTTCATCAACGGCGAGCTGGTCATCGACCTGGGCGGCATTCACGCCGCCGAGGAGCAGGTCATCGAGATGGACCGGATGACATCCCTCGAGCACGGCAAGATCTACACGCTGGACTTCTTCTTCGCCGAACGCCACCGCACGCAGTCCAACTTCCGAATCGAGACCAACCTCGTGCTGAAACGCCCGGTCTCCATCCCCTCCGGGAACGGGCTGTACGACTGAGCCGCCGGACCACGAACGGACCGACACTCGAATTCGATCCCACTCCACCCCCGGCCCCGCCGGGGGCTCTTTGTTGGCCGCCCACCACTACAATCCGTGCGTGCCAAGGCCCCGCAAACTCCACGATCGGTACTTCAATCAGGCGAAACGCGAGGGGTACCTCGCGCGGTCGGCGTACAAGCTGCTCGAGCTCGACGAGCGGTTCGGCGTGCTGTCGCGCGGGCAACGCGTGCTGGACCTCGGGTGCGCCCCGGGCTCCTGGCTGCAGGTCGCGGCCCAGAAGGTCGGCCCGGACGGGGTAGTGGCGGGGATCGATCTGCAGCGTGTCGGGGCGGGGGTGCCGCGTGAGGTGACTGCGATGCAGGGGGACTTCACGACGGCCACCTTGGAATCACTGCTCGCCCCCACCGGCGGGGCGATGTATGACGCCGTGATCTCGGACATGGCGCCCAACACCACGGGGCACGGCGACCACTTCCGGTCGGTCCGGCTGAACGAGTCGATCCTGGACCGGCTGCCGGGCCTGCTGAGGCCGGGCGGGTGGCTGGTGTACAAGGTGCTGGAGGGCGAGACCTTCCCGGAGCTGTTCGCCCGCACCAAGCGCGAGTTCCGGAACGTGCGCGGGTGCAAGCCCAAGGCCAGCCGCGACCTGTCACGCGAGACGTTTGTGGTGGCGCACGGGTACCGCCCCCCGCGTGCCCCCGAGGCTGACGCCGGCGACACCCCGGCCGGGCCCTCGCCGTCGCCGCAGCCCGGCTGGGACGGATGAGCTTCCTGACGCCCATCCCGATGCTGGTGGCGGCGGGGCTGGCGGTGCCGAGCCTGCTGGCGCTGTACTTCCTGAAGCTGCGCCGTCGCCCGGTGCGGGTGAGTTCCACGATGCTGTGGGAAGACGCGGCCCGCGACCTCGAAGTAAACGTGCCCCTGCGCTGGATCCGGTCGTCGTGGCTGCTCTGGCTGCACCTGCTGATCCTGGCGCTGCTGATCCTGGCCCTGGGGCGCCCGACGCTGGACACCGGCGGGGCCCGCCCGCCACGCCTGGTATTGCTGATCGACCAATCGGCCTCGATGGGGGCGATGGATCAGGACGGCGTGTCGCGCCTGGAGAAGGCCCGGACGCGTGCCATCGAGCTGGCCACGGACGGTGCGGGGCGAGGGCTGGTGGTGTGCGTGGTCGGGTTCGACGCACGACCGGCGCTGCTGGGGCCGCCGACGGCCAGCGCCTCGGCATTGCGTGCCCAGATCTCGGAGCTGGAGCGCAGCGATCGCTCGGGGGATCTCCTCGCCGCGTTCGAGCTGGCCCAGACGCTGGTCGTCCGAGCCGACGAAGAGGAAGAGGCGAGCGTGCCGACGTCGGTGGTGGTGCTGTCCGACGGGGGGGACGCACCGGGCGAGTCGCTCACGCTGGCCGGGGCGGAGGTGCGGTACGAGGCGATCGGCGACACGTCTGGCGTGGACAACGTCGGGCTGGTCTCGCTCTCCGCGGCGCGTGACCGGGCCGACCCGGCTCTGGTGCGGGTCTTCCTGCGTGTGCTCAACGTCGGGCCGGACGAGGTCGCTGTGCCGATCGAGATTTCCGGGGTTCCCGTCTCAACGCCCGGCGAGCCGCCCGTGGTGCTGCGCCGGCTGGCCCTGAGCGTGCCCGGGGCGACACCCGACGCCCCCGGTGAGCAGACCCGCACGCAGGAGCTGCGCACGCCGGAGGCCCAGGCGCTGCTCGTGCGGATCACGCGCGAGGACGCGCTCGCGTCGGACAACTTCGCGGGCGTGCTGCTGCCCCCGGCGCTCGGCCCGAGCGTGCTGCACGTCTGTCGCGAGGACGAGGCGGGTCGGCTGCTGCCGTCACCGAGCCTGGCCGACGTGCTCGAAGCCATGGAGCCGCGGGTCGTGCGCCGCGTGAATCTGGGGACCTACCAGCGCAACGCAGCGACTCCGGGCGACGCGGACGTGATCGTGTTCGACGGGGTCGCGCCCGCCGAGCCCCCCGTCCGCCCGAGCCTGACGTTCGGAGCGGTGCCGGGATTTCTGGGCGACCCGGGGGGTGAGCTGTCCGAGACCGTGGGCGTGCTGCGTTGGGAGCGTTCGCACGCGACGCTGCGTGACGTGGCGCTCGAGTCGCTGGTGGTCGGGCGCCGCGTGGTGCTGCCGTCGCGGTCTCCGGAGTCGGTCGAGTCGATGCGTGTGCTGATCGCGGGCCCGGAGCACCCGCTGGCGATTGAGGCGCTGGCCGGGGGCTTGTCGCACGTGGTGCTGGCGTTCCTGCCGGAGCGATCGAATTGGCCGCTTCAGGTCGGGTTCGCGATCTTCATGGCCCAGTCGATGGAATTCCTGGCACCGATCGGTGGCGGGGCAACGGGGCGTGTCTTCACGACCGGCGAGGCGCTGACGCTCCGGGCGGACCCTGCGTCGGGGGAATCGGTCGCGTTGAGCGGCCCGGAGACGGCGCGAGCGCCCGTGCGGGCCGGGGTCGCGAGCCTGGGCGTGCCGGGGCGCGTGGGGCTGTACCGGGCGACAGGCGCCGCCGACACGCTGGTGCCGGTGAGCTTGCTCAATGCTCGCGAGTCGTCGCTCCGTGTGGCCCCGAACCTGTCCGTGGCGGGCCGGACGCTGGAGGCGACGACCGAGCCCGATCTGGGCCCGACCGAGATCTGGCGGTGGCTGGTGCTCGCGGCCCTCGTGCTGCTGGCGCTGGACTGGAGTCTTTACGGGATGCAAATGCGTCCGGCTCCGGCGGAGGACTGGCTGGCCGATACCATCGGGCCAGGAGGACGACCATGAGTGAATCCAGCCAAGTCTCGCGGCGCGGGTTTCTGCAGGCGACCGGGCTCGCGGCGGCGGCCGCGGCCGCGACACCGGCCTGCGCGTACACAGGCGGGGTCAGAACGGGGCGTGCGCGTGCCAGGAACGTGATCTTCATGGTCTCGGACGGGATGAGCACCGGCACGCTGACCCTGGCGGACACGGTGATCCGCGAACGCACCGGGCGGGCGTCGGCGTGGATGGAACTGCTCGCGACCGCCGGCGCCCGGCGCGGGCTGGCGACAACACACTCGGCGGACTGCTGGGTGACGGACTCGGCCGCGGGTGGGTGCGCGTGGGCGCTGGGGAGGAAGGTCAACAACGGCTCGATCAACTACACGCCGGAGGGCGAGGAACTGACTCCCGTCCTCGTGCGTGCCAAGGCACGCGGGATGTCCGCCGGGCTGGTCACGACGACGCGTGTCACGCACGCCACCCCGGCCTCGTTCATCGCGGGCGTGCCCAAGCGGTCCATGGAAGACGCCATCGCGAGCCAGATCTTGCAGCGCGGCATCGACGTCTGCTTCGGCGGGGGCGGGCAGCACTTCCCAGAGTCACTCCGTGCGGATCATCCCGGCGTGCACTTCCACGAGACCGCCTCGGACCTGAGCGGGCACGCGCCGGACTCGCGCCATTTCGGGCTGTTCTCCTCCTCGCACGTGCCCTACACGCTGGACCGGGACGACTCGATCCCGAGCCTGGGCACGATGATGCGCCACTCGCTGAGCCACCTGTCGCGCAACCCGGACGGGTTCGTGCTGCAGGTCGAGGGCGGGCGCGTGGACCACGCGGCGCACGCCAACGACGCCTCGAGCCTTGTGATGGAGCAGATCGAGTTTGATGAGGCCCTGCGCGAGGGCGTGGAGTGGACCGCGGGACGCGACGACACGCTGCTGATCGTGACGACCGATCACGCCAACGCGAACCCAGGGCTGACGCTGTATGACAAGCGGTCGTCGGGTCTGCTCGATCGGTTGATGGGGGCGGAGCACTCGTTCGAGTGGCTCGGGCCGCGCCTGGGCGAGGCGGTCGAGAACAACACGCTCAGGGACCTGATCGCGGAGATGTCGGGCGGGTTCGAGCTCTCCGACGAGGACCACGACTTCCTTCGGGGCGGGCTGGCGGACAGCCTGCGGACCAACGGCTTCATGCCCCAATCGCGGACCGCGACGTCGCTCATCGGCTCGCTGCTGGCCAACTACCACGGCGTGGCGTTCGTCTCGCCGAACCACACGGCCGACATGGTCGAGGTCGCGGCGATCGGTCCCGGTGCCGAACTTCTTGAGCCGGTGCTCGACAACACCGATCTGCACGCGCTGATGTGTGCCGCGATCGGCCTGCCGGCGGCAACTACCGTGGGCTGAGGCTTCGCAGGCACGCGGCGCGTCGCTTACATCCCGTCCCAGGTGCTCAGGTCGAACGCGAGCCGTCCGGGCTCGGTCTGCCAGGGCAGCATGCGCCGGGGCCAGGCGTGGCGGACACCCTCTGGCAGGTCGCGTGTGAGTCCCAAACGGAGCAGGCCGCCGGGCTCGATCGCGGATTCGGGGAGGTCGATGATGGCGCTCCAGCCCGAGCCGAGGGTTGCCGTGGACACGCGTGCGAGGGCCTCTCCCGTGCGTGCGTCGGTCGCGGTGCCGTCCCCCCGGACCGTGATGCCGGGCCCGCTGGCACGCGGCCCGAACCAGAGCGTGACGCGGTCCTGGGCACGAGATCGGCCCTGAGGCAGGTTGCACCGGACCAGCACCCGCCACCCGTCTCGCCCGGCTCGGAACAGGCGCGCGGTCGTCGCGAGCGAGAGGGGCACGCCGGCCCCGTCGCCCTCGAGACCCGCGGCCCAGGCCTCGTGGGTCCAGTCCCGCACCAGGGGCCCGACCCCGACACCCGGCGGGCCCACCGGCCTGACCCCCCGCACCAGCCCGATCTGCCCGCGAAAGGACCCGACCCGGACGTTGATGGTTTCGGCCCGCACGCCCGCGCCGGACGATGCGATCCCGCGTGTGGGCAGCACGCGGCGCAGCTCCTCGCCCGGCTGCACGGTCTCGGGCTCCAGCCCGGTCACGGACAGCAGCGACGGGCTCGGCCCGAAGAGCATTGCTCCGAGCGTGCCGGCGGGTTCACCGCTCGCGCCGTCGGTGCGCCCTGAATCGTCGTGGGTCCACGCGGCGGCGCCGGGTCGCCCGAGCAGCCACGCCCGGGCACGCAGCGCAACGTCCTCGTCGCCCACGAACGGGCTGCACAGGTCCTGTCGCAGTGAAGCCTCGCCGTCGGGCGAGGGCGGGTAGACCGGTGCCCAGATGCTCGACGGGGTGCCCTCGAAGCGTCCGACCTCGCCGAGCCTCGCCCGGAGCTCGATCGCGGCGTCGGGGTCGCCGACCCAGAGGCGTGCCATCGCGACCTGCCAGAGCCCGTCCTGGTACCGGGCCAGCGAGCCCAGCACGCCCTCGTGCGCGGTCACGCCCGGGCGGTCGCGGTGCTCCCAGCTGTCACGCAGCGCCCCGCCCGGTTCGAGCTCGCCGAGCATCATCCGCCCGCGCCAGCGCGTCCAGGGGTTGGAGAGCAGGCGGGTCACGCCGGCGATGACCTCTTCGGAGCCCATGGACGCCTCGGGCAGCGTGCCCGCCCACATGCGTTCGTCCACCCGTTTGTTGGCGTCGCGCCCGTACCGCCAGGGATCGGTCAGCCAATTGAGCGCGGATCGCTCGCCATCGAACCACATGCCCAGCCCCACGCCCTCCGGCGGCATCTCGCAGACGAGGTACCAACGCCCCGCGGGCCGGGGCGAGAGCCGGAGGAGTTCGCTCGGCGTCCAGGCCCCCCACTGCGACTCCGGGCCGAGCCATCCGCCGGGAAGGCTGGCGGACATGCCGATCCAGACGATGCGCCCCGTGATGGCGAGCCCGTCGTCCAGGCGTGTCTCGTAGACCCCGCGGCGCAGCACCCGCTCGTCCACGACCTCGATCGGGAGCACCAGCGGGCGTCCGGGCACCACGTCGATGCGGGCTGCGTCGGGGCGGACAGCGGGCTCGCGTGCGAGCGCGACCCGAGAGGCCAGCAGGGCGGTCACCACGACCAGCATCGTGGCAATGATTCGTTGGCGAGATGCAGGTTTCGGCGGCGGGCTCACACCCAAGTATCCGCACGCCGACCGCCTGAGATGCAGAATCTCGGCACCAGGACTTACGCTGAGACAGGCATTGAGCGCATGAAAAAGGGCGGGCCCGAAAGGCCCGCCCCTGTGGGGATCAACTCACTCTGGAGTGATTACTCGTAGAAGGTCGTCGCCTCGGTCTCGTTGACCGGGCTGCTGAGCTGGTCGCTCTTCATCATGACGCTGAACCGGATGTCGCCGGCCGTCTTGGCACGAACGGTGACTCTCCAGCTGAGCTGGACGCCCGGCTCGAGGCTCGCGATCGGGGCGAGGGTGATGGTGCGGCCGTTCGTCGTTGCTCTCGACGAACCGGTGACGCCCACGAGCTCCTGCTCCTCGGCGAGGGTGCAGGTCATCGCGATGTTGGTACCGGGGGCGGTGCCCTGGTTGGTCACGGTGATGGTGTAGGTTTCGGTCATGCCGACCTCGACCGGGTCGGCCTCATCGACCACCTCGAGCAGGATCGCGGGAAGCCCGAAGACCTCCGACTCGCACCGGTCGGTGACGCCCTGGGCACACGCGGCGGTGGCGCTGGCTTCGGCGGTGATGTTGCCGATGGCCGAGGCCTTCACGGTCATGCTGACGCGGCGCTCGGCACCGGGGTTGAGTGCACCGAGACGCCAGGTGATACGACCGCCGGTGAGCTCGCCGCTGTTGCTGGCGCTCACGAACGCGGTGCCCGCGGGCAGTGCCGCCACCACGACCGCGTCGTTGGCGACGCCGTCTCCGGTGTTCTTGACGACGAAGTTCAGGGTCGAGTTGCGACCCAGAATCGTCCGGGCGCCGCACTCGGCCTCGATGGACAGGACGGGCTGGGTCACGACGGTCTCCGGCTCGGAGGACTCAGCGCTGAGGCCGCCGGAGCTGGCGGCCGTGGCCATGCTCGCGAACGAACCGGTCTCGCCGGCCTGCAGGGCGACGCGGAAGGCCCGCTCCTCGCCGGCCGCCAGATCGCCGACGTTGATCGAGACCCGACGGGCGCCGTCCGCGGTCGCGAGACCTTCGGACAGCGGATCGGAGATGGTCACGCCGCGGGCCATGCCGGAGCCGGGGTTGCGGACGGTGTAGATCGCTTCGATCGGATCGCACACGAGGGCACCCGAGGTCACCGACTTGGTCAACGCGAGGGCGGGCTCGACCACCGTGGTGGTCGCGCACAGCGCGCTCTCGTAGGAGATCGAGACGCACGACCCTGCCATGCCCATGTCCGCGGCCACGCCGCGGAGCCCGATGATCCGGGTCTCACCGGGCGCGATCGAACCGAGCATCCAGTAGCCCTGGCCGTTGGCCTCTTCCATCTCGGGCTCGGACTGCGAGATCTCGACGTTGTTGAGGCCTTCCGACGTGACGACAACGTTCTCCAGGTCCAGCGAGGAGACGTTGGTCACGTGGATCGAGGAATCGAATTCCGCGTTGCGGACCACGGAGGCCGGCATGACCTGGTGCACCAGCACGGCGCTGGTGCTGGCCGAACCGGTCGGGAAGGCCTGCTCGGTGACGAGCTGGCTGGAATTGACGGCCGGGGCGTAGTACCCGGTCCGCTGGACGGTCCGCGAGGGGGCGGGCTCGGACTGCTGGGACTCGGACCGGTGCAGCGTCTCGCACCCGATCGGGGCAAGCATCAAGACACCGATCATCGCTCGTAAGGCCATCGTTGATTTGTTCAGTTTCATGCTCGAATTCCTGTTTCTGAATATGAAAATGCGCACTGACACCGCCGCGCAAAGACAGCGAGGCAACCTGAAGCGACTCACTTCGGGCACCGGGCCCTCATCGCAAAGACGCGACGAGAATTGATCTAACAACTGTGCTGGAACAAATACACAAAGCAGATTGTGAGCGGAAATTCTATCCCTACGAATGTGTTTCCTGCCTGCACGTCCACATTTTTGAGGTAAATACCCCAGTTTTAGTCGAGTATTTCAGACTGTGAGGCTTCCGACCGGGACCTGCTCGGCGGGCAGAACGCATACTTCCGACTCACGCAGCACGCGCGCACTCGCCAGCACACGAGATAACTCGCGCTGTCATTACAAGAGACAAAGCGACCCGTATGTCCTTTTCAGATTGGCTAGATGTCACGCTGCCAGACGCGGACATAATCCACCAAGATCTCGGCGGGCAGGTCGGCGCTCTCGATGTCGCCCGCCCAGTCACCGACCTCGCAGGTGAGCAGCAGGTACTGGGCGATCCGGGGCACGGCCGCGTCGGTGCGCCAGGTCTCCACGCCGTCGGTGAAGAAGACGAGCTCGGTGGGCGTCCACTCCAGCGCGAAGGTGTGCCACGCGGTGTGGAGGTTGTCCACGCGAGCTTTGGAGTGCGCCTTCTTGTGGTGCTCCCCGTAGCCGTCCCAGTGGATGGTGTTCATGACCTGGTCGCGGAGGTGGCGGCCGGCGATGGCCTCCATGACGTCGATCTCGACGCCGGCGCTGGCGGGGTCGCCCAGCGGGGTGCCGTTGTGCGGGGTCTGGAGCCAGAAGGCGCTCCAGAAGCCGTGGGTGTCCTGGAGGCGCATGCGGGCCTCGAAGTAGCCGTACCGGGCGGTGTAGGTGTGGCGGGTCCAGACGCCGCCGGTTTCGTAGCGGGTGGTGCCGTCCTCGTCGGTGCCCTCCCGGACGGTGATGCGGAGGTGGCCGTCGCCGGTGAGCGAGACGGCCTCGGCGGTGTTGAAGCCACCCTTGCGCGGGCCGAGCGTCCAGACGGACCACTTCGTTTCGTCGAGCGCGTCGCCCTCGAAGTCGTCGTGCCAGACCAGCTCGTAGCCCCGCCCGGCGATGGGGGCGGGCGGGTCGATCGGCGGCGTCGTGAGCAGGATCAGCGCCACGGCCCCCGCGGCCCCGATCACGCGAGGGCCCCGGTCGCCTCGCGCGGCAGGGTCTCGAGGATGTTGGCGACGACGTCGTCGGCGGTGGTGCCGTCGGCCTGGGCCTCGAAGTTCATCACGAGGCGGTGGCGCAACGCGGGCAGGGCGATCGCGCGGATGTCGTCGATGGAGACGGCCGCCCGTCCTTCGAGCAGCGCCTTGACCTTGCCGCCCAGCACCAGCGACTGGGCGGCGCGGGGCGAGGCGCCGACCCGGACGAACCGGTTGACCGTCGGCGTGGCGAACTGGCCGTCGGAGTCCGGGCCCTTGGGGTGGGTCGAGAGCACGCACCGCACGGCGTAGTCGCGCACGTGCTCGGCGATCGCGACCTCGCGGATGAGCGCCTGGTGCGCCAGCAGCCGCTCGGCATCGAGCACGGGCTCGGCGCTGGCGTCGTGGGCGCCGGTGGTGCGGTTGACGATCTCGGCGAGCTCGGCCCGCGTCGAGTACCCGACCTGCAGCTTGAAGAAGAAGCGGTCGAGCTGGGCCTCGGGCAGCGGGTAGGTGCCCTCCTGCTCGATCGGGTTCTGCGTCGCGAGCACGAAGAACGGACGCGGCAGGGCGTGCGTCTCGCCCGCGACGGTGACGCGGGCCTCCTGCATCGCCTCCAGCAGCGCGGACTGGGTCTTGGGGGTGGCGCGGTTGATCTCGTCGGCCAGCACGATCGAGTGGAAGATCGGCCCGGGCTCGAAGACGAACTCCCGCTGCACACGCCCGGGCTCGGACTCGATCTCGCGCACGACCGTGGTGCCGGTGATGTCCGCGGGCATGAGGTCCGGCGTGAACTGCACGCGACCGAACGAGAGGTCGAGCGCCTGGGCGAGCGTGCGGACGAGCAGCGTCTTGCCGATACCGGGGACGCCCTCGAGCAGCGCGTGCCCGCCGGCGAACAGGGCGATCAGCACGCCCTCGACGATCCGCTCCTGACCGACGACGACGCGCGCGATCTGGTCGCGGACGGCGCCGTAGTCGGCTCGGAAGGCGTCGGCGGCGGCCTGCAGTTGTTCCGGTGTGGAGTCGTCAGCCATCGCGGGTAGGGTACGCGATGGAGGCGGGGTGGGTGATCGGTTAAGTCACCCTCACCCAAGCCCTCTTCCGCGATGGGGAGAGCGGGGCAGAAACCGTCCCGTCGCTGGCGCTCCGGGCTCGTTGTTGAGTGCGCCCCCCCACTAGCCCCGAGCGCGAGCGAGGGGGTTCTTTCGAAGCCTCGTCCGGGCACGCGAATGCATAGCCCCCCGCTCATGCGGGGCGCGCGTGCTGACGCCCGCGGCTCGGATTGGAAACACCGGTCCCGTCGCTGGCGCTCCGGGCTCGTTGAGGAGTGCCCCCCCACTAGCCCCGAGCGCGAGCGAGGGGGTTCTTTCGGAACCCCGACGCCACACGCGGTTGCATGGTCGCGCGTTCATGCGGGGCGCGCGTGCTCACGCCCGCGGTTCGGATTGGAACTGGCTCAGTTGTTGGCCGAGGCGGTCGCGGACCAGGGGTTGGTGACATGGCAGGACCGCCCGGTCTTGACGATGTAGTCCTGGTGGTAGTCCTCGGCGGGGTAGAACATGGCCGCGGGCTCGAGCTCGGTCACGATCGGGCGGTCGTAGCCCGACGCGATCGACTGCATGTACGCCTCGGCGGCGGCCTTCTGGGCCTCGCTGGTGAAGTAGACGCCGGATCGGTACTGCGTGCCGACATCGGGCCCCTGGCGGTTGAGCTGCGTCGGGTCGTGCATCACGAAGAAGGCCTCGAGCAGACGCTGGTAGGAGATGCGGCTGGGGTCGAAGACGACCTTCACGGCCTCGGCGTGCCCGGTGCTGCCGGTGCAGACCTGCTTGTAGGTGGGATTGTCGATGGCGCCGTTCATGTAGCCGCTCTCGGCCGCGAGCACGCCGTTCCCCTTCTGGAAGTAGTGCTCGATGCCCCAGAAGCAGCCGCCGGCGAAGTAGGCGGTCTCGGTCTGCACGGGCATGGCCTCGGGCGGACGTTCCTCCTCGGAGCCGTAGAACTTCAGGGACGCGGAGTTGAGGCAGTGGCGCATGCCGGTTGGCTTCGGCCCGTCGTTGAAGACGTGCCCGAGGTGCGAGTCGCAGCGGGTGCAGGTGATCTCGGTGCGGACCATGCCGTAGGAGGTGTCCTCGTGCTCGCTCACGTGTGCCTCGTCGAAGGGCTGGAAGAAGCTGGGCCATCCGGAGCCCGAGGTGAACTTGTGCTCGCTGGAGAAGAGGGGCAGGCCGCAGACGACGCAGCAGTACACGCCCTCCTGCTTGTTGTCGAGCAGGGTGCCGCAGAACGCGGGCTCGGTGCCGGCCTTCTGGGTGATGTTGTAGGTCTCGGCGTCGAGCCCCTTGGCGAGCTCGGCGACCTGTTCGCGCGAGAGCGGGGTGACGTCGTAGCCCGAATCGCTGTAGACGGCCTGGATCGTGTCCGGCGCAGTGGTCATGTCTGTGTTCTCCGCTTGGGGCTTCTCGGAGCCGTAGCCGTACATCGGCACGAGCATCAACACGCCCATCCCGACGAGAAATCCGATCATGGCAACGAGTGACCGCATCGTGGTGCCCTTCCGGCCCGCTGGTGCGGGCGATTGCCTCAACGCTCGATGGTCCGATCCCGAACGCCGGCTTTCCAGCCTTCCCCGACAGTCATTATCGACCCGGCCGGGGCAGGCCTCAAGCCTTGTCTCGCAGACAGGTTCGCCCATCACGCCCCCCCGATGCTCTTGGTACGGGAAGAACCGTACCGGACGTTCAACCACCGACGAACGCGGAATGTTCCCCTGTTCGGCGTGGTTTTGCACCCCCGGAACGCCTCAGCCGCCCGCCCGGATCCATTCCAGGGCGGCGTCGAGCACCGGGTCCCGTCCAGCGAAGTCCTCGGGCGTCGCCTCGATCTCGACGTCGGGCTCGAGTCCCTCGCCCTCGAAGCCTTCGCCCTCGGGCGTCATGGAGATCCACGAGGGCAGGTACACCGACACGCCGTTGGGCAGTTCGTGCTGGCGCGGGTTGCCCGAGCTGCCCTGCGAGGATGCCCCGAACAGGCGGGCGCCCGCGACCTGACGCATCATCAGCAGGAAGGCCTCGTTGCTGCTCATCACGACCGGGCCGGTGAGCACCGCGACCGGGCCTTCGTAGGTCGGGCGGTCCTCGTTGGGGCGGAGCCAGCGCTCGGCGGGGGCGGTGAAGCCGCCGTCGTCAGTCACGAAGACGTGGGTAGCGTACAGCACCGGCTCGTCGATGAAGCAGCCCGCGATCTGCTGGGCGAGCAGCTCGTTGCCGCCTCCGTTCATGCGGACGTCGAGAATCAGGCCGTGCGAATCGGCGGCCTGCTCGATCGCCTCGAAGGCGGGCTCGAGCAGCGCGGGGTCCGTGAACCCCCAGGAGTCAATCGCCAGGTACACCGCCCCGCCCGGGAGCGTGCCGGTCGCCACGGCGCCGTTGTGGCGCTCGTAATCGTCGATCAACTCGGGGAGTCGTCGCGGGTTGGCGTTGGGCGTGACCGGGTCGATATGCGTGCCCAGGCGATGGTCGCCCGTCTCGACCCAGACGTGCTTGTCCTTCGCGCTGGCGAGGAGGCGAGCGGCCAGCCTCGCGAACGAGAGAGGCGTCTCCGCCCCGACGAGTCGCTCGCGGTAGGTCTCGACGCGTGCCCCCCAATCGATGCCGAGACGCTCGCGGTGTGAGTAGCGGGTGGTGAGCAGATCGAGCAGCGCGTCCACGGCCTCTTCGTTCTGCTCCGGCGTCAGACGCTCGGCATCGTCGCCCTCGGCGGTCCAGAAGCTCACCGGGTAGGGCACCGCGGGCTCGCCGTGCACGTTGCGGAAGTTGTTGAAAGACTCGCTGTTGACGCTGAAGCGGTACTCGCGCCCGGGCTCGAGCCGGACGGGCAGGATGAACGTGGTGTCGCTGAGCCAGCGTCCACGCATGGGGACCTCGGGAAAGGTCTCGCCTCCGCCGACGATGGAGAAGCCCTCACGCGACATGGGCTGGTCGAACTTCACCGTGAAGCGTTTCAGGCCGGGATCGACGTCCACGTCGCCCTGATCGGGCGTAATCTCGACCACCCGCGGGGGTATCGCCAGGGCCGGGGGCGCGAGGCACACCAGCATCAGAGCGGCCAGAAGGCGCGTGATCAGGCGTTGAGTTGGGATCCCCCCCGCGGGGAAGAGGCCGTGGTGGGATTCGAACCCACGAAATAACGGATTTGCAATCCGTCCCCTTAGTCCACTTGGGTACACGGCCCGCATGTCGCCCTCCCTGTTCAGGAATGAGCCGGTGACGCTACCTCGCCCGCGCCCCCCGGTCAACGCGGGCCCCCCCGATTTGGCTCGGGAGCACCGGTCTGGTCGATCACACTACCATGGCTGATATGCCCCACCACCGCCACGGATGCAGGATTCGGACCGGCGCGCTGCTCGTCGTGCTCGCGACGGCTCTGCCCGCCCACGCCCAGATGTTCGAGGACCTGGACGACCCACGCCCCGAGCCCGAGCCGATCGCACCCACCGACCCGCCCGAGACCGAGCAGCCCGTGCCCGGCCTCACCGGCGGGCTGGACTGGCTGCAACGCGTCCGGGGCGAGGAACTCGACGTGCCCCGCCCGGGCCTGCTGCCCGAGGGCTCGTTCCTGATCCGTCGCCCGGGCCACCTGGTCGAGCTGCCCACGGGGCATCGCGTGTGGGTGCCGCTGGCGGAGAGCCGGCGCGCGGGCGAGGGGCCGATGCTGCTGGTGCCCTGCCTCACGCTGTCGCGCCTGGAGACCTCGATGCAGTCCGCCCCGGACGAGCCCGTGCTGATCTCGGGCGAGGTCTTCGTCTACCACGGGCGGAACTACCTGCTGCCAACCGCCTTCGGACGCGTGACCGATTCGTACGAGCCCCAGGTATCCACCGACGACGACGACGGCGAGCAGCCGGGCGAGGCAGACCCCGCGATCTCCGACAACCCGGACATCGACGAGCTGATGCGGGAACTGGACGACTCGGTCGCCGACCGCGGCCTGACGCTGCCCAGCCGTGACGCCGACGACGGCTCCGGCGGGATCGGCTCGCGTCCGCCCCCCGGGCTGGTGCCCGAAGGGACGTACCTGACGCGTCGCTCGGGGCGGCTCATCCGCAACGGGGCGGGCGCGTGGACGGTGACGTTCGACAACGACGCGGACTCCTCGGGCGTGATCGAGCCGATGACGGTGGTGCCCTGTCGGCTGCTGCAGCAGCTCGAGCCGCGTGCCCAGCGCCGGGGTGACCAGCTCTCGCTGACGGTGTCCGGGCGCGTGTACACGCACGCCGACCGGAACTACCTGGTGCCGACGCTGATGCAGGAGATCGAACCGACCGGGATCGATCCGAGGCAGTGATGGTCAACTTTGACGGTGCCCGCCTTCGACCCGCAGGGCGAAGGCGGATGTGGGCATGCATGCCTGCTTCGCACTTCGAGTCGAAGCAGGGCACCGGGTATTCAACCAGCCCTCCGCGCAAGCGGAGGGACCCGGGAATGTGGTGTGCCGCCGTCGATATCAGCGGTGCCGTCGGTCGCGAAGGTGCCCGGGTCCCTCGGCTTGCGCCGAGGGCTTGTGAGTGGTCAAGCACAACGCAACGGTGCCCGACTTCGACCCGCAGGGCGAAGGCGAATCCGAATGCGTGCTTCGCCCTGCGGGTCGAAGCACGGCACCGCTCCACATGACGAGCCCCGAGCGCCAGCGAGGGGGTTCTTATCCGAGCCGCGGGCGTCAGCACGCGGCCCGTGCCGCCATGATTTTCGGCACCAGCGAACAAGCATGGCTGTAGCCAAGAACCCGCTCACTCGCGTTCGCGGCTAGTTGGCGAATCGGTTCTTGCGATCCACAAGGTCAGCGTGATCGGGTTTGTTCGAGCCGGTCCCGTCGCTGGCGCTCCGGGCTCGTAGATTGCGCGCCGAGTCAACGAGCGGGAGGGAGGCGGGATGGAGGGGATTACCCCGCGACGGCCTCGGTGCCCTGCACCGGGCGGTCTTCGAGCGCCATCGGGTGCGAGGGGGCGGTGTCCACCACCGAGCCGGGCACGGGGTTGAATCGCGAGCCGTACATCGGGATCTTCTTGTTGGGCACCCGCTTGGGCAGGCGACCGATGAGGCCGACCACCACCGCGCCGAGCACGACGTTGGTCACCAGCAGGATCGGGATGGTGTCGAGCCCGAAGTGGATCAGGATGCTGATCGCGACGACCAGCGCCAGCGAGATCGGGATCAGCCCCTGCCAGCACCGCATCATGATCTGGTCGTACCGGATGCGGGGGATCGTCCAGCGGATCACCATCTGGAAGCAGATCAGCAGCACGACCTTGCCGAAGAAGATTCCGAACTTCAGCAGCACGACCCCGAAGCCCGCGAGCGTCCCGCTGGCGACGTCGGGCAGCAGGTCGGTCACCCACGGCAGGGCCCACCCGCCCAGGAAGAGCAGCGTGAAGAAGGCCATGCCCGTGATCATGTGGGCGTACTCAGCCAGGAAGAACAGCGCGAACCGCATCGATGAGTACTCGGTGTGGTACCCGCCCACCAGCTCCTGCTCCGCCTCGGCGTTGTCGAACGGGGCCCGGTTGGCCTCGGCGAGCGAGCAGATGAAGAAGAGCGTTGCCGCGAGCGGCATGGAGACGATGCCCCAGACCCCCGAGCCGCGCTGCGCCTCGATGATCGGCTCGGGCAGGAAGGTCCCGTAGACCATCAGCACCGCGAGCAGTGACAGGCCCATCGGGATCTCGTACGAGATCATCTGGGCGCTGGCCCGCATGCCGCCCAGGAACGAGTACTTGTTGTTGGAGGCCCAGCCGCCCAGCGTCACGCCGTAGACGCCCAGCGAGGCGACCGCGAGCAGGTAGACGATGCCGATGTTGACGTTGGCGCCGGCGATGTAGACCAGCTCGCCGCCGATCTCGCCCAGCACGGGGAGATCGAGCACGGGCATCATCCAGCGTCCGCCCCACGGGATGATGACGAACCCGATGAGGGCCGGCACGATGATGATCACCGGGGCCAGCGAGAACAGGAACAGGTCGGTCTTGGTCGGGCGGTAGTCCTCCTTGACGAGGAACTTGATGCCGTCGGCCAGCGGCTGGCCCAGCCCGATCGCGCTGGAGAGCTTCAGCCAGCGGATGGGCTTCCAGTTGAAGAAGTCACGCAGCCAGAGCAGGCCGAAGTCGAACCCCACGCGGTTGGGGCCCAGCCGGTCCTGGATGTAGGCCGAGATCTTGCGCTCGAAGTAGATCAGGTACGCCACCGTCAGCAGGATCACGTGGGCCACGATCAGCAGGACGTGGGCCGAGATGAAGAGCTGCGGGGTGATGAAATCGCGGATGAAATCGGGCATGGGAGCCAAGTGTAGCCGCCCGCGCCCCGCTTCTCAGGCCCCCGGACGGGCCGCCCCGACCATCGCCTCGAGGATCTCGCGATGGTTGGCGCACCGGGGGACCTTGTGCTGCCCGCCCAGTTTGCCTCGGGCCTCCATCCAGCGGTGCACCGTGCCCTGGGGCAGGGGCGTCAGCGTGGGCGGGGCCATGCCCAGCGAGTCGGTCCGCTTGGTGGTGTAGTCCACGTTCTCCGCCTTCACGCCCGCGTCGAAGGCGTCCCGGAAGGCGGTCAGCCGGTCCGCGTCGGGCTCGCCCATGATCTCGATTGCCAGCTCCATCCCCGCCCGGGTCTGGCCGTCGGAGTAGACCGGGGCCGCGGTGAACTCGCCGACCTCCAGCCCGGTCGCGCGGCAGGCCGCCATCACACCCGCCTCGATGTGCTCGCCGATCAGGTTCTCGCCGAACGCGTTCATGAAGTGCGTGTGCCGCCCCACGATCCGAAGCCGGCACGGGCCGTCCCCACCCCCACCGTCGCCCCCTGCGCCCCCCAGCCGGTCCGGGATGGTGTCGAACTCGACCACGTCCCCCAGCACGTACCGCCACAGCCCGGCGCACGTCGAGACCACCACCACGTACTTCTGCCCCTTCTCCACCGTCTCGCAGGTGCACGCCGTCGGGTTGTCGGAGTCGATCTCCTCAAGCGGCACGAACTCGAAGAAGTTGAAGTTGTCCACCAGCAGACGCATGCCCGGCTCGAGCGCCTCGTCCTGCATCGCCAGGAAGGCCTCCGACGCGGGGTAGAGCTCCAGCCGCTCGGGCAGGTCCAGCGCGTCCTCGCCCGAGTACAGGCGTGCGATACGCGGCTCGAACGGGCCGTACTTCACCCCGCCGTGCACGAACACGGTCAGGCGTGGCCACACGTCGCGGATGCACTCGGCCTTGTCGCCCCGCTCCCGGGCCATCTCCAGCACACGCTCCATCAGCACCGTCGCCCACGAGGGCATGCCGGAGATGAAGCGGATGTCCTGGTCCAGGCACCGCCTCGCCATCGCCTCGATCTTGTCGGGCCAGTGGCTCATCAGGGCCACGTCGTTGCCGGGCGAGTAGATCTCGCTGAGCGGCCAGCGGATCTGCGTGGTCGCCAGCCCGGACAGGTCGGCCGTGATCACCCCGTGCTCGTTGGGGCGCAGGTCGGACGAGCCCCCGAGGAACAGGCACTTGCCCCCCATGACGCCGGCGAGCGAGACGCCCCGGTTGTGCAGGTGCCCGAAGATGTCCAGCGAGGCCCGGAAGTTGGACTTCATCATGTCGTCCGAGACCGGGATGTACTTGTCCCCCGCGGTCGTGCCGCTGGTCTGGGCGAACTTGGTGACCTTGCCCCGCCACAGCACGTCGGGCTGGCCCTCCTCGCGCATGCGGGCCAGCGGCTCGCGGAAAGCGAGGCTCTCGGCGATGGGCACCGCGTCGCGATAGGCCGCGAGACGCTCGTCGGCGTCCTCGATGGCGAGGATCTTCCCGAACCCGTGGGCCCGCCCGAACTCGGTCTCTTGGGCCGCGTGCAGCAACTGCGTCAACTGGCTCCGCTGGATGCCCGCGGAGTTGACCTTCCAGTGCTTCGTGTTGCGCAGCAGGCGGGCGCGGTCGTACGTGACGGCTCGCAGGCCCAGGCCCACGGCGCTCGTCCATCTCCACGGCAGCCTCGGCCGACGCGCCCGCTCGGTCATCTGGTCAGCCCGCGCCGTTCGCGATCTCATCGAGCTCGTCGGCGAAGTCAACGACCGCCTTCGCGAAGACCTCGGGGGACTCGATCATGGGAGCGTGCCCGCACTCATCGATCCACACGATCCGGGGGTCGGGCAGGAGCTTCATAAACTCCTCGGCCGCGCTCGGGGGCGTGACCACGTCCTCGCGACCCCACACCAGCAGGGTCGGGCAGGCGATCGAAGTCAATTCGTCGCCCAGGTGGTTGCGACGTGCGGACTTGGACAGCCGCACCATCGCCCGGGCCCCGCCCTTGGCGTTCAGCACGGCGTGCGCCCGGTCCACGTCGGCCTGGCTCATCTTGGACTTGTCGTAGAACAGTTCGCCGATCTTCACCTCGAGCCAATCGCGGTTCGGGCGGACCGGGGCCCCCTTGACCATGGTCCGCTCGAACAGGCCGCTCGAGCCGGCGAGCACCATGCCCCGCACGAGGTCCGGGCGGGAGTGGGCGATCCGCAGGGCGACGTGCCCACCGAACGAGTTCCCGACGAGCACGCTCGGGCCGTCGAGATGATCGGTCAGGAAGCGCTCGGTGATCTCGCTGACCGACTCGATCGAGCAGTCGGCCCCGCGCAGCTCCAGCAGCGGCAATTCCAGCGTCACGCAGGAGACCCGCTCGCTGACCTTGCCGACCACGTCCTCCCAGTGCTCGTTGAGCCCCACCAGCCCGTGCAGAAACACGAACCGCGGGCCGGCACCGGAACGAGCAACCAGGGCCTCCACCGACGCGCCCGAGGGACACTTCAGAGAGACCTTCTCCTGCTCGACGACGGGGCTCTGAGAGCCATCAGATTGAGAGGCAGACATAGTGCTCACGGCGGATTCCTGCCCCCATCCTACACGCCATCCCCGCCGGAATCGCCCTGAGACCGATTCTCGGACGAGGAAGCCCCGATTCGGGCGGGTCCGGGCCGGTCCACCACACGCCCGTCCTCCAGTCGCACGATCCGGTCGGCCCGCTCCGCGACCACCTGGTCATGGGTCACCATCACCACCGTCAGGCCCATGGTTTCGCGCAAGTCGTTCAGCACCGCGAGGATCTGGTCGCCCGTCGCCCGGTCCAGGTTTCCCGTCGGCTCGTCGGCCAGCAGCACTTTGGGCCCGTTGACCAGGGCCCGGGCCAGCGCCACACGCTGGCGTTCCCCGCCCGACAGCTCGACCGGGCGGTGCCCCAGCCGGTGTCCCAGCCCGAAGCTCTCGAGCAGCTCGCGTGCGTTCCGGCGGCGCTCGGCCCGCGAGGACAGGTACCCCATCCCGTCGCGCACCATCGGGCTCACCAGCACGTTCTCCAGCACGGTGAGCTCGGGCAGCAGGTGGTAGAACTGGAAGACGAAGCCCACGTCCGTGGCCTTGTAGGCGTCGAGCTGACGCCCGCTCATCCCGGTGACGGAACGCCCGTCGAAGGCAATGGAGGCGGCGGTGCCGTTCTTGTTCCGGTCCGGGCGGTCGAGCCCGCCGAGCAGGTGCAGCAGGGTGGACTTGCCCGAGCCCGAGGCCCCGAGCACCGCGAGCCACTCGCCGCGCGTGACGTCCAGGTCCACGCCGTGCAGCACGGGGACCTTCACGCGCCCAAGCCGGTAGGTCTTGTGCAGGTGGTGGGCGGTCAGGATGGTCGCGTCGGTACTCATTCGAATCGCAGCGCCCTCACCGGGTCCATCCGGGCGGCCCGCACCGCCGGCCACGCGGCCCCGAGCACGCACGTCAGCACGCCCGCCACGCCCACCGTGACGAGCTTGTACGGCGCGAGGTCGTACGGCACGGTCGTGAAGTAGTACACGCTCGGGTCCCAGATCACCAGCCCGAAGGTGTCCCCCATCCACGAGTGGATCGCGTCGATGTTCACCGCCACCAACGCCCCCACCAGCGTCCCCGCCCCGCTGCCGACCAGCCCGATCGCGGCCCCGTAGCTCAGCCACAGCCCCGCCACGCCCCACGTGCCCGCGCCAAGCGACCGCAGCACGCCGATGTCCTTGGTCTTCTCGCTCACCATGCTCCAGAAGATCGCCAGCACCAGAAAGACGGTCGTGAAGCAGACCAGCCCGAAGACGAAGAGCACGACCCCCGTCTCCTTCTCCACCGCCGCGATGAGCGTCCGGTTGCGGTCCTGCCACGTCTGCACGATGATCGCGCCCGGGACTGGCACCGCGCCGGCATGCGCGGCCTCAAACTCCGCGTAGACCTCCTCGACCACGGCCCGGACGGCCTCGGGATCGGGCCTGCCGGTGCCCCGCACCAGCACGCTGGTCACGCGCGCGGGGCTGATGCCCACCACCGGGGCCTGCGGGAATTCCAGCTCGCCCGTGTCGGGGTTCATCCGGGGAGAGGCCTCGGACGGGTCCCAGTTCGGGTCGAGCAGTTCCGCCTCGTCCATCCGCAGCACGCCCTGCAGCCAGGCCAGCGGGACGAGCACCTGCTTGCTGTCGATCTCGTACACGCCGGTGAAGAACTCGTTGGCGACCGGCAGACGGCGCGTGACCGCGTCCACCGGCGAGCCCGACGAATCGAACTGCAGCAGCGTCAGCCCGATCGAGCCGTCGCGCGGCAGGAACGAGGACGTCACGCCGATGCCCCCGTCCGCCTCGAACCGGGTGGACGTGTACGGCACGTACACCCCGCCGCTGGTCCGCATGTTCTCGCCGCTCACGTGCATGCCGAGCACGGCCCCGGGCTCCGGGCGACCCGTCTCGGGGTCGGGCCGCGTCATCGAACGCCCCTGCTGCTCGATCTGGTCCAGGATCGCGCGGTCCTGGGCCTTCAAGCTCTCTCGCGAGGAATCGTCGCCCGACTCCGGCCCGACCACGCGCAGGTCGTACCGCTCGTCGTCGCGCGGGGTCCGCTCTTCCAGCGGCTTCCACCAGAGCGTGTCGTAGTAGCCGGTGACGCGGTCGTACCCCTGCGGCATGACGCCCAGCAACGCGACCGAGTCCACCCGCTCGCTTGGCAACTCGACCATCGCGAAGGTCTCGATCACGGGGGTCGCCGCCTCGATCTCGGGGCGGGCCTCCAGGCGATCGACGAGGTCCTCGTAGTGCCCGAAGCCGACGTTGGGCCAGGTGATGGCGACGTCGCCGATCACGCCGCGCCCGGAGTCGAGCAGCGTCTTGAGGAAGCCCCCCATGACGGCCCAGGTCACCAGCACCGTCGCGACCGACAGCGTGACCGCGGCGATCGCCAGCAGCGGCATCACCTTGCTCGTCAGGTATTTCCGGGTCAGCAGGGCCTGGTACACGCTGGCACTGTATCCGCGGGCCGATTGCCGCGCACGTCACCAGGGCCTCTTCGGGCACCATCCACGCCCGGATCACAGGCGGTGCAGAGTCTGAATAAAACCGCTTCTCAGCAGCCCGCGAGGAAGGCCGTGACGAATGCCCCGACGTCCCCGTTGTCCAGCACGCCGTCGGCGTTGACGTCCGCGGTGATATCACCGGAGAGGAAGAGCGAGACGAAGGTGGCGATGTCGCCGTTGTCCAGCACGCCGTCGCCGTTGATCTCCGCGGGGCAGGAGGTGCCGTAGACCCGGACCTCGAAGTCGATCCATGTGGTCTGGTCGAAGTTGGCCAGGTCGGTGAGGGTGACGGTCCAGTCGCCGCCCGAGTCCTCGCCCCAGTGCCGGAAGCTGGTGAAGACGAAGTCGCTGACCGTCTGCGTCCCGTCGGGGCGTTTGCGGGCCAGGGGCGACTCGGTCCCGCTCGGGGAGGTCATCACGATTTCGACGTCGCCGATGAAGTCGGAGTCGGCGTTGAGCACCAGCTCGACCGCCTCGATGGTGACGCCGCCGGGCATCGAGACGGTCCGCGAGACGCCCGTGCCCGTGTTGTCGGGCAGGACCTCGTTGACCGCCACCACGCCGCTCGTCCGCATGGTCTCGGGTCGGACGTTCGTCCAGGTGAGCGCCGCGGTGACCAGCGCCCCCGCGTCCACGGCCCCGAAGCCGAACTTCTCGCTCACAAGGCGTCCGTCGCCGTTGGTCGTCCAGCTCGAATCGGAGGGGTCGCACTGGCGAGCGGTCTCGACCAGCAGGTGCGTCACGTCGCGACGGGTGAGCGCCGGGTTGGCCTCCAGTGCCAGCGCGACCGCGCCCGCGGCTAGCGGGCACGCGGCGCTGGTGCCGCCGAAGTTGTTGGTGTAATCGCCCGGGGAGTACCCGGACGCCCCGACCAGGTCGGTCGTGGTGATCATCTGCCCGCCCCCGTCCGACTGGGCCACCACCAGCATCGACGAGCCCAGCTCGTTGTAGATCGTCTCCGCGTCGTCGTACCCGATCGCGCCGACCGCGATGGTGTGCCGGTTCGAGGCCCACGAGTCGTAGTCCACGCGGTCGAGGGCCCCGCCGTTGCCCGCCGCCCAGGTGAACACCGTGCCCAGGCCCGCGCGACCGTTGGTCGCTGCGTCCTCGATCGCGGCCAGCTCGATCGCGGGGATCGGCTCCAGCCGGCGCAGGTCCAGCGGCCCCCACGAATTGGACTTGATGTCGGTGAGGCTGCTCGCGAAGGCCAGCGCGGTCGCGGTGGTCTCCGACGTGGTCCCGTAGTACTGCGACGCGATGCCGGCGTTGTACGCCAGCCCCGCGCCGCCGAGGGTGTTCGTCCCGATCGCCGCCGCGACACCGGCGACGCTGGTCGCGTGACGTGTCTCCTGGACCGTCGGGATCGAGGCGGCGGGCACGTAGTTCGCCGCGAGATCCGGGTGCGACTCCTGGAAGCCGCCCTCCACGATGCCGATCACGACGCCCGAGCCCGAGAACCCGAGGTCCCACGCGTCGGGCGCGTTCACGTCCGCCAGCACGTTCTCGAAGTTCCGCAGATGCCACTGCTCGTTCAGCAGCTCGCCCCCCGGGGCACGCAGGGCCCGCGGACGCTCCGCGACCATCTCCACCGATGCGTGCCGGCCCTCGGCCCACAGACGGCGCGCGATCGCCCCCGCGTCACGGACCGACGGGGCCTCCACGATCACGAAGCCCGGGACGTCGCTCGCCTCCACACTCACGGCGTCGCCCGCGAGCGATGCTCGCAGCCGGTCCGGGTCGTCGGTCCGCACCGCGACGCGACTCGTCAGCGTCCACCCCTCGACCTCGACAAACTCCGGCGCGGGCTGCATGGCGTGTGCCCGATTGGCCCCGGCATCCACGCCCAGCTTGGTCTTCGGCGCCCGCCCGATCAATGCCGCCCCGCTCGACCGCCCGCCTGCGTCGTCCACCCGAACGATCTCGAGACCGCCGGGCATCGGCACCGTGAGCAGTTCCGGCTCACCCGCAAGTGCCACAGACCAGGTCAGCCCGAGTGCCGAGACACACGCACCCACACGCGATTGCCGAAGTCTGGTCATCACCGATCGATTCTCCATCCCCGCTCGCCTGATACGTCCGATACGACGCCCGCTCGATACGGATCGCGCGGCGTCACTCGGACCGGGTGAATCGTACCTCAGTTCCCGTGAAACGGACACCAAAAACCGGACGAATGCACGCAGGCTTTCCTTCCCGGACCGTCCGAATTCGCCTCAGGGCGATCGCACTGGGGCGAGCCCCGGGCACATACCATGCCCCGAATGCCCGATGGAATGGCCATCCCGATCTCCCTGCGTGCCCCGGCGGGGCCGCTCACGCTCGAATCGAACGTGCTGCTCGCCCCCATCGCGGGGTGGTGCGACCTCGCCTGGCGGCTCACTTGTCGCTCGTTCGGCGGCGTGGGCCTCGCCTGCACCGACCTGCTCAGCCCCCACGGGCTGCTGTGCGGCTCAGAGGCCTCGCAGGACCTTGCCCGGACCAACGAGGAGGACTCCCCGATCGGCATGCAGCTCTACGGGGCCGATCCGCCCATGCTCGCCGACGCCGCGGGCTGGTGCGCCGAGCACGGCGCGACCGTGGTGGACATCAACATGGGCTGCCCTGTGGACAAGGTCTGCAAGAAGGACGGCGGCTCCAAGCTGATGTGCGACCTGGGCAAGGCCTTCGCCATCTTCGAGTCCGTGCGCGAAGCCCTCCCGCCCCACATCCCGCTCACCGGCAAGATGCGCCTGGGATGGAACGAGGCCGACTACGAGCGCGGCGTGGCGGGCGAGCTCGCCTGCGGGCTCGCCGACCGCGGCGCGGCCCTCGTCACCGTCCACGGGCGCACCACCGAGATGCGGTTCAAGGGCCAGTGCCGGCACGAGGGCATCCGACGCGTGGTCGAACGCGTGGCCGAACACACCGGCGACTACGACGGCACCCCCACCGGCGGCGTTCCCGTCATCGGCAACGGCGACCTCCGCTCCCCCGCCGACTGCCTCGACATGATCCGTGGCACCGGGTGCGCCGGGGTCATGATCGGTCGCGGCTCCTTCGCGGCGCCCTGGATGTTCCACACCGCCTGGCAGTCTCAGCTGGCCTGCGCACGGGGCGAGCCGGCCGACCCGTCCGCCTTCGAGCCGCCCGAGCCCGCCAAGCTCGACGCCATCGAGGGCTACTTCACCAAGATGCGCCGCTACCGCGACGACCGCTACGCCATGGCCAAGATCCGCCAGAAGATCTCATGGCTCGGCAAGGGCATCAACGGCTCGCACTCACGCCCGCTCAAAGACGCGATCCGCACGGCCCGAGCACCGCAGCAGGTCCTCGACGCCATCAACGCCTGGCGCGACGGCAGCCTCGCCAACCCGCCGCCCGCCGAGCACGCCGGCTCGCACGAGCCCGCGGCCTGAACCGAGCCACAGGGCCCAAACAGGCAACCACACCCGCCCCGGCCCCGTATCGGCCCGCCCGGACACCCCGCAAAGCACGAGAGAGCCCCCATGCCGAAACATCGCCATCCGTTTGCAGCACTCGGTCTCTCCGGCGCTTGCGGTCTTGCCCTCGCCCACCCCCCCACTCACCCCCCCACTCACCCCCCGGCCGACCACCCCGACGCGGGCTCCGAGACCGTCCACGTCTGCTGGCCGATCGACGAGTCCGGCCTGCTCACCGGCCTGACCCTCGAGTACCCGCTCGACCCGGCGGTCACACGGATGCTGAACCCGCGCGAGCGAGGCAACGCCGCGGACAACCGTGTGGACCTCGTCTTCGTCGGCGACGGGTACACCGCCTCAGAAATGGGGCAGTACGCGGCCGATGTCGCCAACGTCACCGCCAGTTTCTTCTCCTACGAGCCCTTCATCGCCTACGAGCCCTACTTCCGCATCACGCGCGTGGACGTCGTCTCGCCCGAGTCGGGCGTGGACCACGACACCGCCCAGGGCGTGCTGCGCGACACCGCCCTCGACATGGGCTACTGGTGCAACGACATCGAGCGTCTGCTGTGCGTGAACACCGGCAAGGCCTACAACGCCATCGCCGCCGCGGGCATTCCGGACGTCGATCAGGTGCTGGCGCTGGCCAACTCCTCGAAGTACGGCGGGGCGGGGTACTCGGGCTCGAACCTCGGCACCGCCGCCGGGCAGAACGGCAGCGCCGTCGAGATCGCCATCCACGAGATGGGGCACTCGCTGGGGGACCTGGCCGACGAGTACACCTACGGCGGGCCGCAGGTCTACGCCGGGGGCGAGCCGGGTGCCGCGAACTCCTCGATCTACGACGCCGGCACCCAGTTGGCCCAGCAGCGCAAATGGCATCGCTGGCTGATTGGTCCGCTCGACCCCCGCTTCAACGACCCCATCGATACCTACGAGGGGGCCAGCTACTCGGAACTGGGCATCTATCGCCCCTCCCAGAACTCGATGATGCGGAGCCTCTTCCGCCAGTTCAACCAGCCCTCCGGCGAGTCCATCATCCGGGCGATCTACCAGGAGGTCTCGCCGATCGACGACGCGACCGCCCCGGGGCAGTACTCCCAGGACGACACGCTCTGGGTCTCGCCAATGCTGCCGATCGGGCACGCCCTCGAGGTCACCTGGACCCTGAACGGGACCGACCGCCCGGAGTTCAACGGGCAGACCAGCCTCGTTCTCGCCGACCTCGGCCTGGCGGAGGGCTCGCACACCGTCGGCGTGCGGGTGGTGGACCAGACCGACATGGTCCGCGACCCGGCCATCCGCGACACTTACATGACCGACCAGCGGTCCTGGAGTGTCGAGATCGGGTGCGACCTGCTCGCCGATCTCTCCGGGGACGGCGTGGTGGACAACGGGGATATCGCGGTCTTCGTCGCGCTCTTCCTGTCCTCCGATCTCGCGGCGGACTTCAACGGGGACGGCGTGATCGACAACGGGGACATCGCGAGCTTTGTTGAGGCCTTCCTGAACCCCTGCTAACACCTCCCGATAACCACGACGGCGCGCGTGAGCGGAGCCGGCAAATTCCGCTTGATCCGTGCAATACATCGTTCGCTTCGCACGTTCCGCCCGGAAACCCACGCCGGTCCGGCTGGACGACCCGCACGCGGCGTGTAACCTTTCGAGTGGGCGGATTCCTCCAAGAGGGGCCCGCCACAAGACGATCACCCCGAGCACGACTCTTTTTCACGGGATGGGACACGACATGACCTCGATCCGCACCACGCGATTCGTACTTTCCGCCTTGGTTCTCGCGACCGCGGCCCCGATCGCCGCGGCCCTGCCCCCGCCGCTCCCGCCTGTCCGCGAGGAAGTCACGCGCGTCCCGGGCACCAACATCAAGGTCCGCCCCCAGAACACAAAGGCCAACCTGGTCTTCGATCGCGAGGTCGCCGAGCTCGGCCGCATCTTCGATCACGAGAAGCAGGACCTCGAGTTCAAATTCACCAACGAGGGCTCCGAGGACCTCGTCATCCACAACATCAAGCCCACCTGCGGGTGCACGCTCGCCAACGTCTACAAGATCGTGGACGGCGAGAAGCAGGTTATCGATGTGCAGGACCCGGAGCAGCTCGTCTTCGCCCCGGGCGAAGAGGGCGTGCTCGACCTCACCTTCGACCCGACCGGCAAGAAGGGCGCCCAGGACCGTCGCGTCAACATCTTCTCCAACGACCAGAACTCCCGCCAGCGGTACGTCTCGATCAAGGCCTTCGTCCGCCCGGTGGTGCAGTTCGACCCGCCGCTGATCAGCTTCGGCAACGTCAACGTCGGCGAGGAGCTGTCGATGACCGTCCGGATCATGGGGCTGAGCGAGGACTTCGAGGCCACCCGCCCGACCTTCGCGCAGCTCGGCGTGTTCAAGGCCGAGGTCGTCGGCACCGAGGAGGTCCAGTACAAGGGCGACACCCTGCAGGCGACCACCATCAAGGTCACCGCCCCGGCCGACCTCAAGCCCGCCACGTACAACACCACGATGCACGTCCGCACCAACGACACGCGGAAGCGTCTCGTGGACATCCCCGTCTTCGCCGCGATCAAGGGCCCGGTCGAGGTCGTGCCCCCGCGCCTGGCCGTGGGCAACATCCGCGCCGGCAACCCGGTGAACCGCTCGGTCATCGTCCGCTCGCGCGGCGGCCAGCCGTTCACCATCACGGACATCTCCGTCGATCGCCCCGACCTCGAGGGGCTCGAGTTCACCTCGCGTCTCCGCACCGAGGGCGACCCCACCCAGCACGTCGTGCAGGTCACCGGCACGCTCACGCAGCCCATGGCCCGCACCACCGCGACGCTCAAGATCACGACCTCCCTCAAGGAGCACAACGTGATCGAGCTCCCGCTCGTGCTCAGCGTCGTGCAGTAACCCCTATCATCAGGGCGATGGAGCCCACCCCGTGATCACCAGAGCCCTTGCCATCGTCGCCGTCGCGGGCGTGCTCGCCTCGGCCCACATGGTCCTGCGCGACGCGCCGATCCGGCTGACGCGCCAGGCCGCCCAGCCCGCCGACCCCGGCCAGGCGACCGACCCGGCCACCACCGACCCGGCGGACACGAACCCGGCGGACACCCCCCCGGGCGACACCAGTCCGGTGGACACCGACCCGCCCGTCACGGACCCCGCGACCGATCCGTACGCGTCGTTCGCGTCCAACCCGCTCTTCGACGAGCCGGTGCGGGACGGTCACATCACCATGCGTGAGGGCTACCGGCTGTTCGAGGAGGGCGCGACCTTCCTCGACGCCCGCCACGACTACGAGTACGAGGCCGGGCACATCGCCGGGGCGATCTGGATGGAGGCCTCCCGCCTCAGCGACGGCAGCGGCATCCCCGACGCCTACGCCATCGACGCCTCCATGCCCGTGGTGATCTACTGCGTCGGGGGGGACTGCGACTCCAGCGAGAACACGGCCGTGCTGCTCGAGGCCCTCGAGCTCGGCTTCGAGATCTACATCCTCGGCAAGGGGTACGACGACTGGGTCAGCGTCGGCCTGCCGGTGGAAGGGGAGGGCTGATCATGAAACAGCCCGAGATCCCCACCCACGCCATCTCCCTGGCGGCCTCGGTCATGAGCCTGGGAGCCCGCCTGCTGCTGGGCGGCATGTTCTGCTTCGCGGCCTTCAAGAAGCTGGGCGACCCCCAGCAGTTCGCCTTCGCCATCAAGGGGTTCAAGATCATCCCGGTCGAGACGGCCGAGCCCCTGATCGTGGTGCTCGCCTTCGTCACCCCCTGGACCGAGATGATCGCCGGGCTCGCCCTGATCGTGGGCCTCTGGACCCGGTCCGCGGCCCTGGTCATCGCGACCCTGCTGCTCGCCTTCATCGGGGCCCTGATCCACGTCATCGCCGACCCCAACATCCAGGCCTCCTGCTCCTGCTTCGGGGATATCAGCCTCGTGTGCGGGGACGAGGTCGGCTGGTGCCAGGTCGTCCGGAACGTGGTCCTGCTGGGCCTCATCGCGGTCCCGCTGCTGCTGGGCGGGGGCAAGTTCTCGATCGACGGGCTGGTCACGGCCGCGAAGGAGTCGATCCACGGGCCCGCCCTGGGCCTGGGCCAGGGGGCCGACCAGTTCGACTCGGACGACTGATCGGGCTACCCTTCTCCCCGCATCCCACCCCCGTCGCCCGAGGACGCGTCCGCGTCGGACCGCCCCGGGCCACCAGACCACGACGGAGCTTCCATGTCCCGATTCAACCGATTCGCCCCCGGCCCGCAGACCAACCTGACCCGCACCTCGGGCATGGGCATCGAGTTCGTAGACTACAAGGACGTCGAGTCCCTGCGGCGCATGATGACCCCCAACGGCAAGATCTACGGTCGCAAGCGCCTCGGCGCCAACGCCCGCCAGCAGAAGATGATCGCCCAGGCGGTCAAGCGTGCCCGCTTCATGGGCCTGCTGCCCTACACCTCCGCCACCCTCTGATACCCACACTCCGGACGTGTCGCTGTACGACCGCGAGTACGAGCCGGTCTTCCTCGCCCTGAACCGGGTGATGGGAAACCGGGAGTCTCGCATGCGCGCCGCGGCCGACGCGATGTGGCGCTTCTTCAAGGACTTCGGCGTCTCCTGGGTCGGCTTCTACGTCATGGACCCCGCCCAGCCCGCCGACACCCCCGACGACCAGCGCCAGATGGTCCTCGGCCCGGCACGCGACAAGCCCGCCTGCTCACCCATCGCGATGCACGGCGCCTGCGGCATGGCCGTCACCAAGAAACGCCCGCTCGTCATCACCGACGTGCACAACCTCGGGCCCAACTACATCGCCTGCGACCCCAAGGACAAGGCCGAGGTCGTCGTCCCCCTCTACGAGAAGGACGGCACCCCCTACGGCGTGCTCGACGTGGACTCCTTCGACCGCTCCGCCTTCGGCGAGGCCGACGTCCGCGCCCTCAAACGACTCGTCGAGAACACCGGCATCTCGTGGCCCACGCCATGGGTTGAGCCGTTGTATTACTGACCCCCATTGTGAACAAACGGAAAACTAGCCCCGAGCGCAAGCGAGGGGTCTCTCGTTCATGGTTCGGTCAACGAAGAGACCCCTCGCTTGCGCTCGGGGCTAGTACTTCATCTGGTCTTGTCTTTAAAACGGCTCGGGCGCCCGCACGCTCATCATTTTGCCCGACACCGGGTGATTGAACGTGAGCGTCCACGCGTGGAGCATGAGGCGGCCGCACGGGTCCATGCGTCCGCCGTACAGCTCATCGCCGAGGATCGGCGCCCCGAGCCCGCGTCCCATGCCGTCGGCGAATTCGACGGGGGGCTCGCCGTGCTCATCGAGGCCGACGACGCGGACCGCCCCGGGCTTCATGTCGGCCGCGTGCACCCGGAGTTGGTGCGTGCGTCCGGTCACCGGCTCGAACTCGATCCGCGTGACGGGCTCCCCCCCCACGAGGGTCTCTCGGGCCAGCACCCGCCACGTTGTCTCGCTGGCCTTGCCCTGTTCGAAGTCCACGAGCTGCGTCGGCGAGCGCTCAAGGTCCTTGCGCATCGGCACCTGGATGACGCCCCCGTCCCCGAGCGCCGGGTCGAGGTGCCCCTCCACCAACGCCAGGTACCGCTTGCCGATCCGGCGTCGTTCGAACTGAACCGACAGGTTCCGGTGCGTCGCCGCGTCGAGGGCCAGCACCAGCACGCCGCTGGTGGCGACGTCGAGCCGGTGCACCGTCATCGGGCCGGAGGCAAACGGGTACATCGCCTGCACGCGCGAGCGGGCGCAGTCCTGCTTGTCGTCCCCGATGCCGGGCACCGCCAGCAGCCCCGCGGGCTTGTCGATGACCACGTACCCGCCCTGCACCACGCTGCCGTCTTTCTGAGCCCGCTCGTAGATCTCCTCGTGCAGGACCGCCGGGTCCCCTTTGGGCGGGTCGTACGTCCAGCGCGGCACCGGGGCGAACGCGCCCCGATCCGCTTCCGAGGCGGATTCGGCGTGCTTTTGGCCACTCTGTCCGGGGGGAGATTCCACGAGAGCGACTCTAGACTTCCCGATGCTCACGACCCTCACGACGATGTGTCTGCTCGCCGCCCCCCCCGCTTCCGCTGCCCAGCCAGCCGCCCGCGCCAACCCCGGCGTTGTGGAGTCGCCCAACCCCGAGTGGGACGACGCGTGGCCGGCCCTCGAGGCCCCCATCCTCACCAACCACCGCCAGATCACACGGCGTGAGGACTTCATCAAGGCCGGCGAGGCCTACTTCGACTCCACCGGCACGCGTGTGATCTTCCAGGCCATCCCCGTGCCCGCCGAGGGCGAAGAGCCCGGCGAGCACTACACCATGTACGTCTCGACGCTGCCCGAGGACTCCAACGGCTCGCTCGCGCTCATCGCGCCCGTCTCGGCCCCCGGCTCGGCCAACACCTGCGGCTGGTTCCACCCCACCGAGCCCGACACCATCCTGCTCGGCACCACCACCGCGCCCCCCGCCGAGCACAACGCCCCCGGTTACCAGCGTGGCAGCGGTCGCTACAAGTGGGACTTCCCGCGTGAGATGGACATCCTCAGGCTCACCGGCGACGTCGCCGCGGTCCTGAGCACGACGGGCGGCACCTACCGCTTCATGGAGCAGTCGCGCGAGGCGATCGTGGACCGCGACGGGTACGACGCCGAGGGCTCATGGTCGCCCGACGCACGCTTCGTGCTCTACACACACTGCGCCCCCGGCTCAAACGACGGCGACCTCTGGGTGCTCGACACCACCGACGGCACGCACACGCCGCTCGTCACCGAGGAGGGCTACGACGGCGGGCCGTTCTTCAGCCCGGACGGCACCCGCATCACCTACCGCTCCGACCGTAGGGGCGACAACCTGCTGCAGGTCTTCGTCGCCGACCTCGTCTTCGACCCCGACACCGGAAAAGTCACCGGCATCGCGAACGAGACCCAGCTCACCGACAACGAGCACGTCAACTGGTGCCCCTACTTCAGCCCCGACGGCGAGTACCTGTTCTACGCCACCAGCGAGCTCAGCCACGCCAACTACGAGGTCTTCGCCGTCTCGGCCAAGGCCAACGAGCCCTACCGCCCGCGGATCCGCGTCACGCAGGCACGCGGCTTCGACGGCCTCCCGGTCTTCAGCCCCGACGGCACCAAGATGATGTGGACCGCCCAGCGCGGCCCGCAGGCCGAGGGCGACGCACGCCCCACCAGCCAGCTCTGGATCGCCGACTACGACCACGACGCCTTCGAAACCGCCTACCGCGAGGCACGCAAGAAACTCGTCGAGGAAGAGATGATGAAGGCGTTCGAGGAAGCCCAGCCCTAACCGGCCCCCCGCTTCGCACTATCCTTGCATCATGTCGGACCTCCCCGACGACTTCGGCTACACGCTGGTGCGATCGCTCGCACGCGTTGCCGACCCGACACCCGTCCGCCAGCACCGCCAGTTCTGGACCGACTGGTTCGACCGGCTGGCCGAGCACCGCCCGATGCTCGCCGGACGCCGCCCCGGCGACGACCCCTCGGACCCCACCGCCACGCACGAGTTCCTGTCGGTCGGCGACACCCGCATCGGCTGCCGCCTGCTCAGACCCGAGTCCGGGCCCGTCCACGCCGGGCTGGTCACCTCGCACGGGTACCATGTCGCCGAGTCGCTCGACGCCGACGACGATCGCTGGCGCCCCCTCACCGCACGCGGCGTCGCGGTGCTCGTGGTCCGCGTCCGCGGGTACCCCGGCTCGCAACGCGACACCGGAGACCTCACCAGGCCCGATCACGCCGGGGGCGGCTGGATCACCCGGGGGCTGTCCGTGCCCACGCCCGGGCTTGATGGTGACCGGGCGTGGATCCTGCCCCACGCCGTGGCCGACGTCGCCAACGCCTGCCGCGCACTCCGCAACGCCCTGCTCGACCGCACCGAGGCGCCGCTGCTGGGCGTGAAGCTCTCCGCCACCCCGCCCGCCGGCTCGTCGCGCCCGCTGCTGTTCCTGCACGGCGAGTCCTTCGGCGGGGGCCTCGCGATCATCGCCGCCGCGATGCTCTCGGGCAAGGTCCCGCACGACCCGCTCATCGACAGGCTCGCGATCGCCCTGCCCACCTTCGCCGACTGGCCCTGGCGGCTCGCGCACGCGACCGAGGGCGGCGGGTCCGGGACCACACGCGAGATCCTCGACCTGCTCACTCGCCACCGCAAGCTGGAAGACATCATCCGCGATCGGCTGCGCCTGTGCGACAGCGTGGTGCACGCCGGACGCATCCGCTCGCCGGCGCTCGTCAAGATCGCGCAGCGGGACGAGGTCGTCCCCGCCCCGACCCAGGCCGCGGCGTACAACGCGCTCGCCTGCGACCCCGGCCGGCGCTGGCGATTCCTCGTGCCCACCGGGCACCACGACTCGGGCATCACCGGCGCCCGGCGCCACGCCCTCTTCCAGCGCTGCCTGGCCGACTTCCTCGACCCGGGGCACGACCCCGAGAACGCCATGACGCCCTGGGAGCCGCTGCTCACCACCGGCCAGCGCGCCCCCGACGGCGACGCGCCGTCGATTGCGCCGCCCCCGGAACCGGACGACCCCGAGGCGTCGCCCTCGCTCTTCCCGGGATCGCTCCCGCCCGATCAGCGCGACCGAGCGTTGATCGCCGCGTACACCCGCGCCGGGCGCACGCTCGACGCGCTGCCGTACACCCCGCAGTTCGACGCGATCTTCGCCGAGGTCTCGACCGCCTTCGGCTCCAAGCGCGACGCCTTCCACCGCCTGCACAACCTCCGCAAGGCGGGCAAGCTCCCCCGGCTCGGCAAGGCCAAGGACCACCCGCCTTCGATCGAGCCGGAGGAGGAGCGCACGCTCGAGGGCTTGGTGGCCGAGATCGCCGGCTCGCTCGGTCAGCGCGACCGGCTGCCCTACACCGCCGACTTCGACGCGCTGGCCGAGCGTTTCACGGAGAAGTCCGGGCGGACACTCTCCCCGCACGACCTGTGGCGATTGATCGCGAAGCTGGCGAAGTAGTTTCGTGACACGTGAATTTCGGCGGATGCCAAAGGAAACTAGCCCCGAGCGCGAGCGAGGGGGTTCTCCTGGCATCTCCGGCTCACGCAAAGAACCCCCTCGCTGGCGCTCGGGGCTAGTTGATGTTCGTTCGCCCCTCTACCATCCCGCATGACCGAATCACTCCGCGTCCTGATGAACGGCCTGATCGATTACGCCGGGCTGTTCCCGCCCGCGAAGCTTCCGATGAGCGAGGCCGCGACGAACTATGCGCGCGACCTGATGGGCCCGCACTCGCACGCGTTGGCCCGCTTCATCTGCTCGGTCTCGCGTCTGGAGGAGCTCTCCCAGACCGGCGCGATGCTGATGCCGGGCACCTACGCCACCAGCGGCTACCAGGAGATGATCGACGCCGCGGACCCGTGGTCGGTCTCATGCGTCATCGACACCGAGCTGGAACCCGCGCTCGATCTGATCGACGCCTTCAACGCCCACCACGACGACACCGCCCACGGGCGGGCCCGGATCGACGCCATCGAGATGCGCGTCACAGGCGTGCACGACATCGACGAGGCGCTCGACGTCATCCCCGAGGACCTCTCGGTCGCGATCGAGTTCCCCAACGACGCGGTCGCCGAGGACCCACGCGGCTACGTCGCCGCCCTGGCCGGCAACGACGCGACCGCCAAGATCCGCTGCGGCGGCGTCTCGCCCGACCTGATCCCCTCGCCCGAGACCGTGGCAGCGTTCATCGAGGCCTGCGTGCACGCCCAGGTGCCCTTCAAGGCGACCGCCGGCCTGCACCACCCCGTCCGGGCCGAGCAGCCGCTGACGTACGAGGACGAGCCCCCGCGGGCCGTGATGCACGGCTTCCTCAACGTCTTCCTCGGGGCGGCCCTGCACTACGCCGACGTCATCGACGGCGCGGCCCTGCTCGAGTGCCTCCGCGAGACCGACCCCGCCTCCTTCGCCTTCACCGACGACCGCGCGAGCTGGAAGGACCACGCGCTCACCACCCACCAGCTCGTCCAGGCCCGCGAGGCCTTCTGCGTCAGCTACGGCTCCTGCTCCTTCGACGAGCCGATCGCGGACCTGAAGAAGCTGAAGCTGATTACCACGTGACAAAAAATCCTCCCCCGTCACCGACGGGGGAGGTGTCGCCGAAGGCGACGGAGGGGGTATCGACAGCATCCATGCCCCGCCCCAACTACCACAAACCGATGCAGCCCACCAACGTCTCGACAGAACAGGCACGCGATCTCCGTCACAACCTGAGCCTCCCCGAAGTCCTCCTCTGGCGTGAACTCAAATCCGGCAAACTCGACGGGCTCCGATTCCGTCGCCAGCACCCGATCGGCTCTTATATCGCCGATTTCTACGTCCACGACCTCGGACTCGTCATCGAGATCGATGGCGGTTCGCACCAGGGCGAACGGAAAGTGCGAGACGACACGCGTGATGTGTGGATGCATGCACGCGGCCTCACCGTGCTCCGTTTCCGAGCCAAGGACGTGCTCGACAATCTCCCCGGTGTACTGAGTACCATCCGACGAGAGGCCGCCGCGATGAGGGAGTCGCGGGCCGAGCCTTGACCCCCTCCGACCCGGCTTCGCCGGGCCACCTCCCCCGCCCCCCACGATCGGTGACGGGGGAGGATCTCCAACGCCGAGACCCCCATGCCCCACCCCCCCCACCCCATCAACGACACCCACAACCCCGACCTCCAAACCTGGGTCGAGTCCGCCAACGACCCCGGCACCGACTTCCCGATCCAGAACCTCCCGCTCTGCTGCCGCGTCGTCGAGGACGACTTCGGTGACGAGACCGAGCAGTTCGCGGCCCCCTGCGTCCGCATCGGGGACTCCCTGCTCGACCTGGGCCAGCTCGCCATCTCCGACGCCGTGGACGACGACGACCCGGACTGGGAGGAACTGCTCGCGACCGACGTCTTCGAGACCACCAACCGGCTCTGGTCGCGCCTGCGTCCCAAGGTCCAGGCCCTGCTGCTCAAGGACAACGGACGCCTGCGCGACCTCAACACCCGCGACGAGATCCTCGTGCCCGTCGAGGAGCAGACCCTGATCGTCCCAGCGCAGGTTGCCGACTACACCGACTTCTACGCCTCCGTCGTGCACGCCACCAACGTCGGCTCGATGTTCCGCCCCGACAACCCCCTGCTGCCCAACTACAAGCACATCCCCATCGCCTACCACGGGCGGGCCTCCACCGTCGTCCCCTCCGGCCTGCCCGTGCGACGACCCGTCGGCCAGACCGCACCCACCGAGGACGGCGGCTCACCCGGCTTCGGGCCCTGCAAGCTGCTCGACTACGAGCTCGAGGTCGGCTTCGTGCTGGGCAAGGGCAACGAGCACGGCGAGCACATCTCCATCGCCGAAGCCGAGGACCACATCCTCGGGCTCTGCCTCGTCAACGACTGGTCCGCCCGCGACCTGCAGAAGTGGGAGTACCAGCCGCTCGGCCCGTTCCTGGCCAAGAGCTTCGCGACCACCGTCTCGCCCTACCTCGTCACGCTCGAGGCCCTCGCACCCTTCCGCGCACCCGCCTACACGCGACCCGCCGGCGACCCCGCACCCCTGCCCTACCTCTCCGACGACCACAACCAGAAGCACGGCGGCCTCGACCTCACCCTCGAGGTCTGGCTCGCCAGCGCCCAGATGCGCGAGCAGGGCATGGACCCCGTCCGCCTCTCCAAAGGCTCCTTCAACGACATGTACTGGACCATCGCCCAGATGCTCACGCACCACTCGTCCAACGGCTGCCTGATGCAGCCCGGCGACCTGCTCGCCTCCGGCACCGTCTCCGGCACCGCACGCGACGCACGCGGCTCGCTGCTCGAGCTCACCTGGGACGGCGACCCCTGGGCCGAGCCCCCCGTCATCGTCCCCGGCACGCAGCGCACCCCGATCACCCTGCCCACCGGCGAGGAGCGCAAGTTCCTGGCCGACGGCGACGAGGTCATCCTGAAGGGCTACTGCGAGCGCGAGGGCTATCGGCGGATCGGATTCGGCGAGTGCCGTGGGATCATCGAGCCCGCCCGCACGGTCTGACCCGGGACTCCTCCACTTTCGCAACACGGTCATGAAAAAGCCCGGGCGATTGCCCGGGCTTTCTTTATGCCTTGCTCTGATTGGTCGGTTACTCGGGCATCACGGAGACCGAATCGACCTCCACGATCCGCAGACGCGTCTGCGGGTCCTGGTCGATCCGCCCACGCACGCCGATCACCTGGCCCACGTACCGGCTCGCGTCGAACTCGGCGTTGTCGGGCAGGTATCCCAGCGTGCGCGGCCCGACGATCGGGTCCTCCCCCACCAGGCGGTACATCTTCGGCAGACGGTTGCCGTCGTACACGCGGCTCACCAGCACGCGACCGACCAGGTCGAACGTCCGACCCGCCTGCCACGCGGCCACACGCTCGGCGTTCTGCGCCCGGGCGTCGTCCGCCTCGGCCAGGAACGCGTCCAGCTTGCGACGCTGGTCACGCGTCTCGATCCGGATCTCCAGCCACGTCACGCGACTGCCCAGCGCCTGCTTCACCGCCTCGTCGTCCGCGGCCTGCTGAGCACGACGAAACTCCGACAGCAGTTCTTCCAGCGAGGCGTCCAGCTCTTCCTTCGGCAACTGGCGGGCCGCCTTGAAGGCGTCCTCCAGCTCGACCAGGCGGGCCGGGCGGATGCCGTACTCGTCGGCGTACCCGTCGTCCTCAACCGTGCCGACGCCGCCGGAATCGATCTCAACCGGATCGCCCTCGCCGGTATTGGCCGGGGTGGTCACGCCGGGGATCACGTTCCCGGTCTCGGGCTGCTCGTCCATCGCGGGGTCGTCGGCACCCTGGGACGGGTCCGCGGGCGGGGTCGTGTCGATCGGGTCCAGCAGCGAGTTGTCCACGGGCTGCTCGGTCTCGGGCGTGTTGCCCGCGGGCGCCGCGTTGGCCGGCGTGGTGTTCTGCTGCGGGGCCGCCGGACGCTCCTCGGCCGTGTCCAGGTGGGACCGGACCTCCGCCTCCGTCGCGTCACGCACCAGGTCGTTCGCGATGAAGCCGTACGGGCGGACGCCCGTGTTCTGGCCCACCACGGGCTTCACGGCGTACGCGGTCACGTCGCCGTCGGTGTTCGTTTCTCGCCCCACGATCTCCAGCTCCGTCCCGGCGGGCAGGGCGGTGCGGTACACGCTCCGCCAGCTCCCCGCGAGACCGATCTGACGGTTCGGGGCCAGCAACTGGCTCGGACGCGTCAGCGCGATCCGGTCGTTGCCCAGGTCCCGGGCGTCAGCGGCCCGCACGAACGGGTAAACCCCGGCCGGGTAGACCACGCGGACCCACTCCGAGCTCTCGCCGTCGGCCCGGAGCACGGTCCCCTCGGGCAGTTCCGCGACCGCGTACAGCTGCACGAGGTTCCCGCTCTTGAGCGGGGTCGCCGCCTCGGTCGTCACCACCCAGCGCGGCTCCACGTCCCGGAAGCCGGAGGCGTCCTGCGCCACCAGCACGGACCCTGTCGCCATCACACACGCCACCGCGAGCCGCTGCATCATCGTTCGTTTCCTTCGCGCAAAGAAGTCCTTCGGGGCTCCGCCCGTCCACGCAGTCTAAGCCGCCCCAGACACTTCGGCGCAGCCCAATCCGCCAACTCCCGCGTTGCCGCCATCCCCCCCACAGCGCACCCACAACTCGCCCCCAAGGACGCCCAACAGATCCCATCTTCCGCCCTGTACCGGGTCCTACGCTTCTCACCATGACACGAACCGCCATCGCCGCCGCCAGCCTCCTGATCCTCGCGGCCTGCTCGCCCGGGCCCATCGAAAAGCGGACCGAGGACGCCCTCCGGGCCTCCATGCTCGACGCCCTCGAACGCCACATTCAGGACGCCGCGGAGAACCCGGGACCCCAGACCGCCACGCGCGGGCCCGACCGTTCCGATTCTCTCCAGATCCGCCCCGAGCACCTCGAACTCATCCAGCAGGACTACTCCGTCGAGGGCTACCTCGCCGACCTGCGGAGCGCGGACACCCAGAGCGACCCCGAGACCGCCCCGCCCACACCCGAGGAGCTGTTCGGGACCGATCTCTACGGCAACGCCCCCACCACCCTCGACGTCTCCCTCGAACGGGCCATCGCCAACGCGCTGGAGCACAACCTCGACATCCAGATCGCACGCTTCGTCCCCGCCATCGCCGAGGCCGTCTACGTCTCCAACGAGGCCCGCTTCGACTGGGTCTTCTCGACCGGCGTGACCTGGGAGGACAACGACCAGCCCTCCGTCGGCCCCGGCTTCCTGAGCCTCAGCTCAGTGAACTCCGCCGACCAGTCCGTGGGCTGGACCGCGGGCCTGGACCGCCAGCTCGAGACGGGCGGCTCGTTCGGAGTCTCTCAGTCGCTGGTGTACGCAGACGAGCGGAACAGTGCCTTTGGCGCCGTGGGCTCGCCCAACCCGGCCGCGAGCCTGGGATACACCCTCGACTACGCCCAGCCGCTGCTGCGAGGCTTCGGCTCCGACGCGGCGCTGGCCGAACTCCGGCTGAGCCGCAACGCCGAGCGCCGCGAGATCTCCTCCCTCCGCCAGACCCTCAACACCTCGCTCACCGACGTCGAGAACGCCTACTGGGACCTCGTCAGCGCCTACCGCGACCTCGTCATCCAGCACCGCCTGCTGCAACGCGGCATCCGCACACGCGACGACATCATCGCACGGCGCGTGCAGGACGCCCGCCAGGCCCAGGTCGCCGACGCCATCTCGCGCGTCGAGCGGCGCAAGGGCGACCTGCTCTCGGCCCAGACCACGCTCCGCAACACCTCCGACCGCCTCAAGGCCCTCATCAACGATCCCGACCTCCCCGTCGGCTCCGAGATCCTGCTGATCCCCGTGGACGCCCCGCTCGACGAGCCGGTCGAGTTCTCGCTGGTCGAGGCCATCACCACCGCCGCGGAACAGCGCCCGGAGATGGAGCAGGCCCTGCTCAACATCGACGACGCCTCCATCCAGCAGGCCCTGGCCCGCAACGCGCGCCTGCCGCGACTGGACCTGCAGGCCCAGCTCCAGATGCTCACGCTCGACGAGAACGCGGGCGAGACCTACCAGCAGAACTTCGAGACCGAGTTCATCGACTCCTTCCTGTTCGGTCTGACGTTCGAGCAGCCCCTCGGCAACCGCCTCGGCGAGGCCGAGTACCGACGCCGCCGGCTCGAGCGCATGCAGTCGGTGGTCGCGTACCGGTCCACCGTGCAGGGCATCGTGGTCGAGGTCAAGGGCGCGCTGAACGCGCTGGTCACCAACGCCCGCCTGATCGAGCAGGCCCGCCTCTCCCGCATCGCCCAGGGCGAGGCCCTCCGCACGCTTCAGGTCGAGAAGCGTCTGACCGACGCGGGCTACTCCGTCGAACGCCTGAACATCGAGCTCAACCAGCAGGAGTCGCTCGCCGCCGCGGAGCGGTCCGAGTCCGCCGCCATCATCGACTACAACCGCGCGATCGCCAACCTGCACGCCGCGACCGGCACCACCCTGCAGCGCAACCGCATCGACTTCGTGGTGCCCGACGCCAACCAGCTCGAGCCCGGCACCGGCCCGCTCGACTACACCCCCCCCGCCACCCCTCCCGCTACCCCCCCCTCCGCCCCCGACGACGAGGACGGATGACCGCCCCGTCCCCGGCATCCGGTCCGGAAGCGATCGCGGAAGCCGTCCGACGCCTCCGCGACGGGCGACCCGTCGCCTTCCCCACCGAGACCGTCTACGGCCTGGGCGCCATCGCCACCGATGAGACCGCGGTCGCGCGAGTCTTTCAGACCAAGGGCCGCCCCGCCGACAACCCGCTCATCGTCCACGTCGCCGATGCCGACATCGCCCGGTCCTGCGTCGCCGACTGGCCCGAACATGCTCAATCCCTCGCCGAGGCCTTCTGGCCCGGCCCGCTCTCGCTGGTGCTCCCGCGTGCGCCCTCCATCCCCGACATCGTGACCGGCGGCGGCGACACCGTTGCCGTCCGCTGCCCGAAGCACCCCGACGCCCTCGCCCTGCTGCACGCGCTGGGCGAGCCGCTGGTCGGCCCCAGCGCCAACCCTTCCGGCACCGTCTCGCCCACCACCGCCGCGCACGTCCGGTCGCACTGGCCCGAGTCCGAGGTCTTCGTCATCGACGGCGGCCCCTGCCCGGTCGGCCTCGAATCCACCGTGCTCGCACTGCTCGCTTCCGGCGCACCCACCGTCCTCCGCCCCGGCGCCATCACCGCGGACCAGATCGCGGGCGTCCTCAACACCGAGGTCCGCGCCGCAGCGGGCGACGAACCCACCGACGCGCCCGCCCCCTCACCCGGCACCCGCCACCCCCACTACCAGCCCGCGGCACCCGTCGTCATCGACCCCGCCGACGCTCTCGCAGGCGAGGCCGCGCTCGACCTTCCCGCCGACCCCGCCGCCGCCGCGAGCATGCTCTACGCGGCACTCCGCGCCGCCGACGCCGCCTCGCCCACTCGCATCGCCGTCCGCCTCGATCCGGGGCGTGACCGGACCGACCCGCGATGGGTGGCCGTGCTCGACCGCCTGAACAGGGCGGCCTCCCCACGCCCACCGCGTGCCTAACCCCCCTCACACACCCCGGAACGGGTCACAAACCCTCACCCGGCCCGCCTATCGTGCCGACCCACTCCCCATGACCAGCACCCCCACACTCGATCTTCCCCGCACCAGCCCGACGGAGCCCCGCATGTCTTCCAAGCTCACCATTGCCCTGGCCCCCGGCGACGGCATCGGCCCCGAGATCATGGACGCCGTCATGCACGTCTTCGACGCCGCGGGCGTGCTCGACCACCTCGACTTCAAGGACGCCCCCATGGGCGACCGGGTCTTCGCAACCGGCAACACCAGCGGCATCGCCGACGAGGCCATCGACCTCATCGAGGACACCGGCCTCATCTTCAAGGGCCCCATGGGCACCCCCGTCGGCGGCGGCGGCAAGTCGATCAACGTCACCCTCCGCAAGACCTTCGGCGCCTTCGCCAACCTCCGCCACTTCCAGAGCCTCCCCGGCGTCGAGACCGTCTTCAGCCGCGCCGGCGTCCCGGTGGACTTCTACGTCGTCCGCGAGAACGTCGAGGACACCTACGGCGGCATCGAGCACCGACTCACCAACGACGTCGTCGAGTGCCTCCGCCTCATCTCCGCCCCGGGCTGCGACCAGGTCGCACGATTCGCCTTCGAGACCGCCCACAAGCTCGGCCTGAAGACCGTCCACTGCGGCCACAAGGCCAACATCATGAAGATGACCGACGGCCTCTTCCTCGAGCGCTTCAAGCTCATCGGCGAGGACTACCCCGACCTCGAGAAGGGCGACGTCATCATCGACGCGCTCTGCATGAACCTCGTCCTCCGCCCCGACAAGTACGAGATGGTCGTGCTGCCCAACCTGCAGGGCGACATCGTCTCCGACCTCGCGGCGGGCCTCGTCGGCGGCCTCGGCTTCGCGCCCAGCGCCAACATCGGCGACCGCGTCAGCATCTTCGAGGCCGTGCACGGCACCGCGCCCGACATCGCCGGCAAGGGCGTCGCCAACCCGACCTCCCTGCTGCTCTCGGGCCTGATCATGCTGCGCCACGTCGGCCTGGCCAAGCAGGCCGCGATCATCAACAACGCCCTGCTCCGCACGCTCGAGTCGGGCGTGCACACCGGCGACGTGAAGGGCGACGGCGAGCCCGTGGGCACCCGGGCCTTCGCCGAGGCCATCGCCGCGAACCTGGGCAAGACGCCCGAGACCTGCGTCCCGCGCGTCGTGGGCACACAGGACAAGGTGGACCACACCACCCCGCCCCGCCCGCAGACCAACCGCATGATGCACACGTTCGAGAACGTGGTCACGCAGCACCTCGGGGCCGACATCTACATCGAGTCGCCCCTCTCCCCGCTCGAGCTCGCCGAGAAGCTCCAGCGCGCCGCCGAGCACACACCCTTCGCGCTCACCAACATCTCGAACCGCGGCACGCAGGTCTGGCCCTCCGGCTCGGTCTACACCGAGCTGGCCGACCACCACGGCTGCCGCTTCGAACTCCGCGACCCCGCGATGGCGGGCGCCCTGGGCGTGCAGCCCTGCGTGAAGCTCCTCGGACGCATCGCCGAGAAGTTCGAGGTCGTCAGCTTCACCCCGCTCAAGAGCTTCGACGGCGCACGCGGCTTCTCCCTCGCGCAGGGGCAGTAAAGCGACCTTGTCCGAAGGTACCCGCCTTCGACCCGCAGGGCGAAGGCGGATGTGGGCATGCATGCCCGCTTCACGCTCCGAATCGAAGCAAGGCACCGGGTCTTCAATCAGCCCTCCGCGCAAGCGGAGGGACCCGGGAATGTGGTGTGCTGCCGTCGATATCAGCGGTGCCGTCGGTCGCAAAGGTGCCCGGGTCCCTCGGCTCGCGCCGAGGGCTTGTGAGTGGTCGAGCACAACGCAACGGTGCCCGCCTTCGACCCGCAGGCGAAGGCGGATGTAGGCATGGATGCCTGCTTCGCTCTTCGAGTCGAAGCAGGGCACCGGGTCTTCAATCAGCCCTCCGCGCAAGCGGAGGGACCCGGGAATGTGGTGTGCTGCCGTCGATATCAGCGGTGCCGTCGGTCGCAAAGGTGCCCGGGTCCCTCGGCT
>Ga0070727_10000482_pt1 | contig 48085 bp, 45 predicted proteins | sample tdAd472_FD_66722 | JGI IMG/M metagenome (GOLD analysis project Ga0070727, IMG submission 66722) | Marine sediment microbial communities from the Atlantic coast under amendment with organic carbon and nitrate - tdAd47.2 | ecosystem: Environmental > Aquatic > Marine > Coastal > Sediment | place... | reverse complement strand
GGCGTGGATGTGCGGGTCAGGGCCGAGCCCGCCGATGGCGGCAGCGCCAAGCCGCCCGTGCTGAAACGCAGCCCGGAAATCCTGCATGCGCTTGGCGCCTTTATCGAGAACGCCGTCAGCTTTGCCGATACGCGCGTAAATGTCGTCGCAACCTGGACCGAGGAGCAGATGACGGTCACAATCAGCGATGACGGCCCTGGTTTTGCCGCCGAAGTGCTGCCGAAACTGGGCGAACCCTATGTCTCCCAGCGCGGCGAAGCACATCTTGGCGGCGGCGATATGGGGCTCGGTTTTTTCATTGCAAAAACGCTGATCGAGCGCACTGGCGGGCGTATTGCGACCCGCAACCGGACACCGCCGAAGAAGGGCGCCGTCGTACAGACTTTGTGGCCGCTGCGCCTTTTGCAGGTGTCTGACTTGGAATAGTAGGCGCAACTGGCCTATATGTTCAGGATTAGTTCAGGGGTTTTGGCGATGGATCGGCCAGTAAATGTAAACCTGCATGAGAGTCTCAAGGATATTGAGGATCGCTCGTGCCTTGTCATGGATGATGACGGCCCGTTCGTGCAAAGGCTTGCACGCGCGCTTGCGCAGCGGGGGTTTGTGGTTTCTGCCGTCTCCAGCGTCAGCGAGGGCAAGGATATTGCCCGCCTGAACCCGCCCGCCTTTGCGGTTCTGGACCTGCGCCTGGAAGATGGCAGCGGCCTGGAAGTGGTGGAAGTGCTGCACAAGCACCGCCCGGATGCCCGCGCCGTGATCCTGACTGGCTATGGCGCCATTGCCACCGCCGTGGCCGCCGTAAAGGCTGGCGCCGTGGATTACCTTTCCAAGCCGGCAGATGTGGAAGATATTATCCGCGCGCTGGTGGCCTCTACCGATGAGAAACCGGCACCGCCGGAGAACCCGATGTCGGCAGACCGGGTGCGCTGGGAACACATTCAGCGTGTGTATGAGCTGTGCAATCACAATGTCTCTGAAACGGCCCGCCGCCTGAACATGCACCGACGCACATTGCAGCGAATTCTGGCCAAGCGCGCGCCGAGATAAGCCGCGCAAGACAGCTGCTTTCACAGGACCTCACCTCTGACGCATGGCTTCCATGCGACGATAAAGCATTGCAAGCGATTCTCAGAGACTGGTAAGCGCAGCGGATGAAAACTTTTCACTGCCTGACCACACCGCTGATCCTGGCCGCGATTGGCGCGCCGGCTTTTGCCGAGATCGAAGATGCCCCTGCCCGGCTGGACCCGGTCGTCACCACAGCGACCGCGAGCGAAACGCCGCTGAGCGACATTCCCATGTCCGTCAGCGTCATCAGTGCGGCGGACCTTTCCCTGACCGATGCCTATGTCGGCGCAGAGGATGTGACCGACCTGCTGACCGGCGTGGAAGCCGCCGTGGCCAATGGCACCCAGGTTGCCTTCCAGATGCGCGGCATCGGCGCAGTGGATCATCAGGCGCTGACGCCGACAGCGGCCTCCGTCTATTCCGATGGCGTCTATCTGGCGACCAATGTCCAGACCGGGATGATGCTGTACGATCTGGAACGGATCGAAGTTCTGAAAGGCCCGCAAGGCACACTGTATGGCCGCAATGCGTCTGGCGGCGCGATCAATTTCATTTCCGTGCGCCCCGGAGAAGACCAGCGCCGCTATGTCCGCGCAGGCTATGGCAATTTCAATCGCGTGGATCTCGACGGCGCCTATGGCAACAGCCTCAACAATGGCTTCAGCTATCGCCTGGCCGGACGGTATCTGAGCCGCGATGCTGTGCTAGACAATGTAGACGGCCCGGAAGATGCGGGCGGTGTGCGCGATGAGTTCGGCCTGCGCCTTGGCCTGAACTGGGAACGCGCACTGGGCGGCAGCCTGCTGATCCGCACGCATTATGAAGAAGACAATGGCGTCAACGCAACGCCGCGCAATGATACGCTAAACCTCAGCGATCACGAGATATCCTCATCCGGTGACGGCCTGCAGGATACGGACAATGAATTCTACGGCATCTCTGCCGAGTATGAACGCGCACTGGGCCGCTGGACGCTGACCTCCCTGACCTCCTTTGAAGGATACAATCAGGATTACGGATTTGACTTTGACGGCGCGGCCGCCCTCTATGGCGACCCCACACTCAGTGCGAACCTCTCTTATATCCGCGACTTCCGTCAGTACTCGCAGGAATTTCGTTTCAAGACAGATTGGGACAGAGGCAGCAGCCTGTTCGGCATTCATGCCTCTCAGGAAGATTTCAGCCAGACCTATACAATCTGGTGCGGAGAGCTGGACCCGGCGACCCTGATTGGGAGTTGCGCCTATGTCGGCGCGGGCAGCCGCGCGGGCCCTGATCCGATATCGGATGGCACGGCCATGACGCTGGTGACGGACATCCGCCAGGAGCGCACCAGCCTTGCCGCCTTCACCTATAATGAGTTCGACCTGTCAGACCGCCTGACCGCAACGCTGGGCGCACGCCTGACGCATGAGGAAATAGAAGGCATTGGCAGTGGACGGCATGTTTTTGATGACGGCACAGTTGGCTATAATAATGTCAACGGCCTGGGCTTTGCTGCAGGCAGCAACAAGATTGATGACACGCAGCTGAGTGGCAATCTGGCGCTGTCTTACAAAATGGCAAACGGTACAGCCTATGGCTCCATCGCCAACAGCTATAAATCCGGCGGCTTCAATGGCGAGGTGCAGAACAATGTGACCCATTTCGCCGATGATGGACTGTTCGATGCCGAAACCGTCACCGCATATGAAGTGGGCTATAAGGGCCGGCCGAGTGCGACGTTGGCCTACAATATCTCCGCCTTCTATCAGGACTATAACAGCCCGCAGGCCCGCATCTTTGTAGATTTCCAGTTGCCGGGCGGCGGCAGCATCACGTCCAACTCCCTGTCCAATCTGGATGCGGCGACGTCCTATGGCCTCGAAGCCGATCTGACCTGGCAGGCCACGGAAGCCTTCATGCTGGAAGCGGGCCTGACCCTGCTGGAGACAGAGATTGACCAGTCTTCAGATACGGGCGGAAATTCTGCAAAATTTAACGGCAATCCTCTGCCCTTCGCGCCGGATGTCTCTACAACGCTGGGCGGACGCTATGCCTATACGCTGTCGCAAGGCGTGGAAGGCACGCTATCCGCACATCTGAAATATCGCGGCGACTATTATCTTGACCCTGAAGGTCTGGACACACGCATGCAAAAGGGCTTCACGACCGTGCAGGCCGAAGCGGGGCTGCGCCTTATCGAGACAGGCGTGACGCTGACCGTATGGGGACGAAACCTGACCGATGAAGACTATGCCGTCTCAGGCTATGGATTTATCGGCTATAACACGTTCCGATCCGACCCGCGCACCTATGGCGTGCGGATCGGTTATGACTTCTAGGACCTAGCTTTCCGGGCAGCCGCCACGATCAAACCGGTAGGCCCGGAAATTCACCGGGTCTCCGTTTGAATAGTTCAGTGCGTAATAGGACTCGGTCTCTGTCACGCACAGATTCATCTGCTCGGCCTGCTGGCGCAGATGCGCGACTTCCTCCGTCACCGGAGGCTCTGCCTTACGGTCTTCGAAATTGATCAGATAGACCACCGGATAGGCGGACGGGTCCGACGGAAGATCGAGCGGGGTTTCCGGTGGATGCAAATTCTGTGTACCGAGCGTCAGTACATAAGAGGGCTCTGCATAGCCGAGCGCCAGAATGCGCGCAGGCGCCTGCCATTTGCAGTCTTCTCCCGGCACGCCGCAGATATCTTCCAGCGCCAGACGCGCGGTTTCTGTCGGCTGCGCCCAGACCTGGCTGGGCAACATGTAGATGCGCACATGCCAGCCGATCAGCACGCTGGCGAGGATGGAAAAGAGCGCCGCATTGCATTCATGCCGGCGCGAGAATTCGATAATGGCCACGCCGCAGAGGATAAAGCCGGGCCACCAGAGCCAGAGCGGAAACTGCCGGTATTGCGTCCAGGAGGCGAGCACTTCATCGGCTGAAACCGTGGTGAAGTCTCCTGCTGTTTCGGCCATTAAATAGGTCGTCACGCCCGGATACGACGCCGCCAACAGGAGGATGGCGCCCAGACCGAACAGCGCGATCGATACCCAGCGCGTCACCGGCCATTTCGCGCCATCGATCAGCTTGGTCGCCGCATACCCGCCGAGCAAGCCAAAGGCGGGATAGGCCGGCAGAATATAGTGACTGAGCAGGGTCGGCATCAGCTCGAAGAAGGCATAAGTCAGCACCGCCCAGGCGACAATCAGGCGCAGGCCGCGCATCTCATCGTTCGAAACGCTTTCGCCAATGGGCCAGCGATCCTGCCATTTCGGCTGACCGGCCAGCCAGCCGAGCGTGACCAGCAGCAAGGCGGGCCAGACCGGCAGTGGCTTCAGGGTGGCAATCGTATTGACCGCTTGAGAGACCATGCCCGTGCCCGAAGGGCGCGGCAGCAGCGGCAGAAGATAACTAAGTGCCAGAAGGCCTGCGAACAGCACGGCTGAGATCAACAGGATGTGCTGCATCCATTTCCGGCCTTCAGGCCCGTTGGGCTTCAACGCTTTCCAGGCGGCCACAAAGCCTGGCACCAGGAACAGGGTCGCTGGGAAATACCAGGCCGGCAGGTGTGTCAGATGGTAGAAGGGCCAGCCGCCATGCCCCTCAGAGGCCCCGGTGAACTTGTCTTTCAGATCCTTGCCGACAGCGCCCTTGATGTACTGCCCATCAGTTGCCGCCTGAATCCAGAGGAACCAGGGCAGCACCATCGCCACAAAGATCGCCGGCCCCGGCCACCAGAGCAGCACACGCCACCAGTCGCCCCCCTTCCCGTCTGCCGCCTTGGTCCACACCCAGGCGCCAATGCCGGCATAGGCGGCAACCATGGGCGTGACCGGCCCCTTGATCAGGAAGCTGGCCCCCATGCAAAACCAGAACAGCAGCGCCATCTTTTTGGACTGGTCCTTGTTCATGTAGAGCCGCGCGAGCGCGCCGATGCTGAGCGTTGTCAGGAAGACCAGCACGCCATCGGTCTTGGAAATGTGCGCTTCGGAGGTCAGCAGGAGGGTTGCGCCAAAGGTGGCGGCACCGATGAAGCTGGCGCGGCGCCCGATCAGGGGCAGACCGGCCCAGAAACAGGCCAGCGTCGCGAAGGCCGCGCCCAGCCAGCTGGGGACGCGATAGGTCCAGATCTGCTTGGCTTCCGGCCCGGTCAGGACGGCCGTCGCCCCCGCCTGTAGCCAGTGAATACCCGCCGGCTTCTTGTTCCGCAGTTCATCCTGATACTGGATGCGGATATAGTCATGCTCTTCCAGCATTTCCTTGGAGGCCTGGGCGAAACGGCTTTCATCGCGGTCCAGCGCAGGCAGGTTGAACACGCCCGGCGCGGCGGCGCCAAAGGTCAGCACGAACAGGAGCACCCATGGCTTCCAGCCAGTGGAAAGTCGGTCTAGCAAGGTCATGCCAGCCATTTACCGTGTTCGGGCGCATTCGTCTTGCAATTTTGCCCGTAATTTGCATCGCAGCCAGAAATGCGTGCCGGGTCTCGCCTTGAGAGCCAACGCTTTGTATGAGCGTGCAAAACAAGCCCCATGACATCAGGGGCGAATAGCCTGAAAGGTGCCAGACATGGCCCAGTCACTTGAATTTTCCGTCGTTGTTCCCGTCCATAATGAGGCTGGCAATGTCGAGACCCTGATCACCGAGATTGCCAGGGCCTTGGATGGCCGGGCCTTCGAAATGGTGTTCGTGGACGACGCCTCAACGGACGATACACGCGCCAAGCTCGCCGAGCTGAAAGGGAAATTCCCGATGCTGCGCGTACTGGGCCACCGCAAGAATGCCGGCCAGAGCCGCGCGATTCGCTCTGGTATCCTGGCCGCGCGTGCCCCGGTGATTGGCACGCTGGATGGGGACGGACAGAATGATCCCGCAGACCTGCCGGACCTTTACCGCCAGCTGACCCGCGCCGATGCACCGGACAATCTGAAAATGGTGATGGGTCGCCGCGCCAAGCGCAAGGACACAGCCTGGAAACGCTTTGGCAGCCGCTTTGCCAACAATATCCGCAAGCGCATGCTGAAGGATGATTGCGACGATTCCGGCTGCGGTATCAAAGCGATGAAGCGCGACGCCTATATCCAGCTGCCCTATTTCGATCACATGCACCGCTACATGCCAGCGCTGATGCGGGCCGAGGGCTTTGATGTGGAATATCGGGACGTGAACCACCGCGAACGCGGCACCGGCAAGTCCAACTACACCAATTTCGGGCGCCTGAACGATGCCCTCTCGGATCTGCGCGGCGTGACTTGGCTGATTCGCCGCCGCCGTAATCCGGGCGGGGCAGACGAAATTTAGTCCCCTGCCCGGCCAAATGCGGCAGGTTCAGCGATAGGCTGCGATGGCGATGGAAATCTCGCCATCCTCATCAAACACAAATGTCTCGGCGGCCTTCTGGCCGCGATGATTGGTGTAGAGCACGGTGATGGCATCCGATCCGGTCAATACGTCATCCAGTTCAAAGAAAAGGCCGCTCGCCATGGCGAGGGCCTTCTCCCAATATTCCCGCAGGGCTGGCTTGCCCATGATGCTGTCTGCGCCCGTGCCCATAACTTGCGCGATGCGCGGGGAATGGAACACGATCCCGTCTGCATAGTGCGACAACACAGCATCGAGATCGTGATCATTCCACGCCGCGACCCAATCTCGGGCGAAGCTTTCCGGGTCAGGCCGAGCCATGACAGCAGACCTGTCAGCCCTGACCGCTGACGGCCAGAATGTCTTCCACCGTGCGCAGGCCCGGCTTCGGCGAGGTCACCAGAACAGCCATGTTGCCTGGCAAGTGCTTGTTATCCAGCATCTTGTCATGCGCAGCCGGAATGTCTGCCCATGGGAAGACTTCCGACATGCCGGGGTCAATCCGGCGGTTGATGACCAGATCATTCGCCGCAGAGGCCTGTTTCAGGTTTGCGAAGTGGCTGCCCTGAACGCGCTTCTGGCGCATCCACAGGAAACGCGCATCCATGGTCAGGTTGAAGCCGGTTGTCCCGGCACAGATCACAACCATGCCACCGCGCTTCACGACAAAGACAGACACCGGAAAAGTCGACTCGCCGGGATGTTCGAACACGATGTCGACATCCTTGTTGCCGGTGATCTCCCAAATCGCCTTGCCGAATTTGCGGCTCTCGCGCATGTAATCCTTGAATTCTGGACCGTTTACCGTGGGCAGCTGGCCCCAGCAATTGAAATCCTTCCGGTTCAGCACGCCCTTGGCGCCAAGACTGAGCACATGATCCTTCTTGTCGTCACTGGACACGACGCCGATCGCGTTCGCCCCGGTGACCGCACAGAGCTGAACGCCAAAACTGCCCAGGCCGCCAGACGCGCCCCAGACCAGCACATTGTCGGCCGGTTTCACGATGTGCGGACGGTGGCCGAACAGCATGCGGTATGCGGTGGCGAGTGTCAGCGTGTAGCAGGCGCTTTCTTCCCAGGTCAGGTGTTTCGGGCGCGGCATGCACTGACGGGCCTGAACGCGGCAGAATTGCGCGAAAGAGCCATCCGGCGTCTCATAGCCCCAGATACGCTGGCTGGGCGAGAACATCGGATCGCCGCCATTGCATTCCTCATCATCGCCATCATCCTGGTTACAGTGGATGACGACTTCATCGCCCGGCTTCACGCGCGTTACCTTGCGGCCAACGGCCCAGACAATGCCTGCGGCGTCAGAGCCGGCAACGTGGAAATCCTGTTTGTGAACGTCAAAAACAGACACCGGCTCGCCAAGGGCAGCCCAGATGCCATTATAGTTCACACCTGCGGCCATCACGAGCACAAGCACTTCGTCGGAATCGATCTCCGGAACCGGAACCTGCTCCATTTGCATCGCCGTTGACGGGCGGCCATGACGCTCGCGGCGAATTGCCCAGGCGTGCATGAATTTGGGTACGTGAAACTCCGGCGGAATCTCACCTACCTCATAAATATCCTTAACTTCCCTCGCCATAATCGGGGTGCCCTCCTCCAATTGTATCTGCCAAATTGCTGCGAGCGCACTTATCGGAGTGGCTTCACAAATCTCTCGGCTCGCGCCACCTTGGCCGCTCGGCGGTTCGCTTGCAAGATGTTTGTTGCGCTGCACAATTCTTTACAGGGAGGCATGGCAAATATGCCAATAGGCGATCAGGTGCATCTTAACGGCCAGATCGTGCCGTTCTCCGAGGCCCGTATTTCTCCGCTCGACAGAGGCTTTCTGTTTGCCCATGCCGCCTATGAAGTGACCGCGGTCTATGATGGCACATTCGTGGATCTGGACGGCCACCTGCAGCGTCTGGCACGCACCCTGGAAGGCATCGCACTACCCAATCCACACAGCGATGCAGACTGGGCCCGCATCCATCAGGAACTAATCGACGCCAATGGCATCCGCGAGGGGCTCGTCTATTTGCAGGTCACGGGCGGCGCCTATGAGGCACGCGACTTTGCCGGGCCGGAAAAGTTCGAGCCGACAGTCTTCCTGTATGCAGATGCCAAGCCACTGATCGGTCAAGCGGCCGAACACGGCATCGCCGCGATCTTCATGCATGATACTCGCTGGGCCCGGCGCGATATGAAGACGGTGCAATTGCTGTCGCAGGCCCTCGCCTATCGCGCGGCCAAACAGGCTGGCGCAGACACGGCCTTTCTGGTGCAGGACAGCAAGGTGACAGAGGCCGCCTCGGCCAACGCCTGGATTGTTGATAACACCGGGCGCCTGATTACGCGCAATCTTTCCACGGATATTTTACCCGGCATCACCCGCTCAGGCGTTCTGCACCTGACTGAAAAGACCGGGCTCAAGATAGAAGAGCGCGCCTTCACGCCGGACGAGGCCCTGAACGCAGCGGAAGTTTTCACGACATCTGCCGGAGCAATGATCGCGCCCGTCATCATGCTGGAAGGGCAACCCATCGGCATGGGCAAGCCTGGGCCCGTCACCCGCAAGGTGCAGAAGGCCTATTACGAGGCGATTGGCGCAGATGTGGACTCTGTCGCGCCCTGGGTTCTGGCCTGAAGCGAGTGCCAGACCTTCAGGCCGAGGATGATCATGGCAAGTACCAAGGTGACGGAATTGGCCAGGATCATCGGCAGGGATTGCTCCATGATGCCATAGACCAGCCATGCCGCGACGCCGGTCGTGAACATGATGTACATGATCAGCGAAATGCCCCTGGTTTGACGCGTACGGATCACAAGCAAAGCCTGCGGCAGGAAAGACAATGTTGTCAGGGCTGCAGCCATAAGGCCGATAGAGTCAGACATATCCTGTATCTCCGCAAAGTCGGATGAAACGTAGCTGATGTGTGGTAGCGGTAAAATGCCGGAATTCAATCGCGGTCGATGACTTCACCTTCGATGATGTCGCCATTTCCAGACTGGCCACGACCGGAATTATCGTTCGCACTGCTGGTACCAAACGCCGCATTAACCTGCGCCAGAGCTCCTTCCATCTCGCGCCCCGCAATAGATGCGCTGACCCGGTTTGCGGCAAGCGCAACACCTGCTGCAGCAAGCAGAAGGACCATATCCGTAAGGCCCAATCCGCGCGCCAATGACACATCCCGGAACAGGGCTAGGATGCCGAGGCTGAGAATAAAGACGCCCGCCAGCAAGCCGGTGCGCCAGGCAAGGCCAGGTAAAAGTCCTGAAAAATCAGGCCGATCGTCATTTCCCGCAAGGTGGATAAGGCGCAATCTTTCCACCCAGCTGACCCCGAGCATGCCGAGGGCCAGCACCACCACCATCAGCGCGCTGCGTTCCAATATGGCGGCCAGAACGACGCCCGCCGGGAAAGCCAGCAGGGCAATGAGCCGCAAGATCAGAACGGTCTTGAGGGGAGAAGAAGACTGTATCACATTCATTTCCTGTTTCAGGTCATGTGGTTGTTCAGGCGGGCAGCGGCAAGCACGGAATGCTTGCCTTGTTACGTCTCACGCGGCATGTTGCAGCGCAACATAATCAGGGGAGAATTCCGTGGCAGACATGGATAAATCATATCAGCACAAGCCAGACCGGCCGTGGATTTTCCGCACCTATGCCGGGCACTCTACTGCAGAGAAATCGAACGCGTTGTATCGCGGCAATCTGGCGAAAGGCCAGACCGGCCTGTCGATCGCCTTCGATCTGCCGACCCAGACGGCCTATGATGCCGATCATGTGCTGTCGCGCGGCGAAGTCGGCAAGGTCGGTGTGCCGGTAAAGCATCTGGGCGATATGCGCGCGCTGATGGCTGATTTGCCGCTGGAGGAAATGAACACCTCCATGACGATCAACGCGCCGGCCGCCTGGATGCTGGCGCTGTATGTGGCACTGGCCGATGAGCGCGGCGATGACCGCAAGGAACTGCGCGGCACGACGCAGAACGACATCGTGAAGGAGTATCTCTCCCGCGGCACCTATGTGTTCCCGCCAGAACCGAGCCTGCGCCTGATCTCTGACATGGTGAGCTGGTGCTATACGGAAGTTCCCAAATGGAATCCGATGAATGTCTGCTCCTACCATTTGCAGGAAGCGGGCGCAACGCCGGAACAGGAACTCGCCTATGCGCTGGCGACCGCGATTTCTGTATTGGATACGGTGAAAGCTGGCGGACAAGTTCCGGAATCAGACTTTGAAACCGTCTTCGGACGCATTTCCTTCTTCGTGAACGCAGGCGTGCGTTTCGTTACAGAACTCTGCAAAATGCGTGCTTTTGTGGAACTCTGGGAAGAGATTGGTCGCAAGCGCTATGGCGTGACCGATCCCAAGGCGCTGCTGTTCCGCTATGGCGTCCAAGTGAACTCGCTGGGCCTGACAGAGCCGCAGCCAGAGAACAATGTCTACCGCATCCTGATCGAGTCGCTGGCCGTAACGCTGTCCAAGAAGGCCCGCTGCCGCGCGCTGCAATTGCCTGCCTGGAATGAGGCCCTTGGTCTGCCGCGCCCATGGGACCAGCAATGGTCTCTGCGCCTGCAGCAGATTTTGGCCTATGAGACAGACCTGCTGGAATATGAAGACATCTTCGATGGCAGCCATGTGATCGAGTCCAAGACCGATGAGCTGAAAGAACTGGCCCGCAAAACACTGGCCGACATTGATGCGCGCGGCGGCGCGACACAATCCATCGACTATATGAAGGAGAGCCTTGTCGGCGCGCATATCGACCGCATCAAGGCGATCGAGAGCGGTGACCTGACCGTCGTGGGCGTGAACCGCTACACTGAATCCGAGGCAAGCCCGCTGGGCGCTGGTGAGGGCTCCATCCAGACGGTCGATCCGGCAGAAGAGGCCGCCCAGGTGCGCGACCTGAAGGAATGGCGCAAATCCCGCGACCAAGCCGCGGTCGATGCCGCCCTGGAGGGCCTTCGCAAGGCCGCGAGCGATGGCAGCAACATCATGGAGCCGTCCATCTCCTGCGCCAAAGCCGGGGTCACAACCGGCGAGTGGGGCCATGTGATGCGCGAAGTGTTCGGTGAGTATCGCGCCCCAACCGGCGTCGCCACGATTGCGCGCGGCGATGTCGGCGAAGACATTGATGCCGTCCGCAAGGAAGTCGACCGGGTGTCCGAAGCGCTGGGCCGCCGCCTGACCTATGTGGTCGGCAAGCCGGGCCTGGATGGACACTCCAACGGCTCGGAACAGATTGCGGCGCGCGGACGGGAAGTCGGCATGGATGTCGTCTATGAGGGGATCCGCTTCACGCCTGCAGAGATTGCAGAGCAAGCCAAAGTGGCCAAGGCCCATGTTGTTGGCCTGTCGGTTCTCTCCGGCAGCCATCTGGACCTGGCGCGTGAAACACTGGCAGAACTTCGCAAGCTGGGCCTCGACGATGTGCCGGTCATCATTGGCGGCATCATCCCGCCGGAAGATGCCATGGCGCTGAAGCAAATGGGCATTGCCCGCGTCTACACACCCAAAGATTTCAGGATTACGGAGATCATGGGGGATGTCGTGAAAATCGCGGAAAATGCGTGGCTAACGCCTGCCTGACACATTCTGCTGCACTGTCATGATTGAATGCTAACCTGTTCGCCTCTATCGGGCGCAAACTGGCAAGAAGGCTTTGGCTCATGACGCATGCAGAACCGTTCGAACTCGGCTGGGAAGAGTGGCTGTCGCTGCCGGATCTTGGCTTGCCTGCAATCAAGGCAAAGGTGGATACCGGCGCGCGCACCTCCGCCCTCCATGCGAGCGTTATCGAGACGTTCGGCCCGCCTGATGCGCCGCAAGTTCGCTTCCTGATCCAGCCGGACCCATCCGATCCGGGACTTGAGATCACCTGCTCGGCGCCAGTCGTCGACCGGCGGGAAGTCACCAGCTCCAATGGCGACACAGAGCTGCGCTATGTGATCCAAACGGACGTGCAGATGGGCGAGCGCCGCTGGCCGATTCAGCTGACGCTAACCAATCGCGAGACGATGAGCTATCGCATGCTGTTTGGACGCGGCGCAATCCAGCCGGATATGATTGTCGACGCCAATGCCTCCTTCCAGCAGCCGGAGCTGGGGTACGAGGCCTATGCCGGCCTGCCGAAGAAAAAGCCCGTCAAACGCCCGCTGCGCATCGCCCTGCTGACACGGGAGCCGAACAATTATTCCAGCCGCCGCCTGATCGAAGCCGCCGAAGAGCGCGGGCACGTCATTGAGGCCATTGATACGGCCCGCTGCTACATGCAGATCGGCACGCTGGACCCGGAAGTCCATTATGATGGCAAAGCCCTGCCCCGCTATGATGCGGTCATCCCGCGCATCGGGGCCGGAATTACCGATTATGGCCTGGCCGTTCTGCGGCAATTCTCAAACACCGGGGCCTTCTGCCTGAATGGCGCAGGCTCCATAGGCCGCTCGCGGGACAAATTGCTGGCCCACCAGATGCTGGCCCGCGCCAAGATCGGTATGCCCATCACGGCCTTTGCCCATAGTCCGAAGGATACCAAGGGCCTGATATCTCTGGCTGGCGGCGCGCCGGTTGTCGTGAAGCTGCTCTCTTCCACACAAGGCAAAGGTGTTGTGCTGGCTGAAACACGCAAGGCGGCCGAGAGCCTGGTCGATGCGTTCCGGGGACTGGAAGCGAACTTCCTTGTGCAGGAATTCGTCGAGGAAGCCGCTGGGGCCGATGTGCGTGCCTTCGTCGTCGGCAACAAGATTGTCGGCTCCATGAAACGCCAGGCGCAAAAGGGGGAGTTCCGCTCGAACCTCCATCGCGGCGGTACGGCATCCGCCGTCAAGCTCAGCAAGGCAGAGCGCGACACCGCCCGCGAAGCCGCCCGCGTGCTGGGCCTGAGAGTGGCAGGCGTGGACCTACTGCAGACCAAGGACGGGCCGAAAGTTCTGGAAGTGAACTCCTCACCCGGCCTGGAAGGCATCGAGACGGCCACGGGCAAGGATATTGCCGGACTGATCATCTCTCATCTGGAAAGCCAGGTGCGGCCATTGTCGCGTGTCCGCGAGCCTGCCGCGAAAACGCGGCGACGCGCCCGACAGCTCAGCGCGAACTGAAGAGCTTTCCCTCTTCCGTCACCAGGACAATGATGAGGGACACAATGCCGAGACACGCAAAGCCGATGATCAGCGGCAAGGTGGAGCCATTATAGAACCGGCCGATCATGATGCCGATCAGGCTGGAGACGGTTGTCGTGGCAAAGCCATACGCCGCCGAGGCTGTACCTGCGATCTTGCCCAAGGGCTCCATCGCCAGCGCAGAGAAGTTCGCCCCCATTAGGCCAAAGCAGGCAAACGTCATCGCGAACATGGGGAAGAACCAGAGCAGGCTTTCGCCAAATATATAGGTGACGAGCGCCAGAGAGACAGACATCAGCGTAAAAAAGATCATCGCCGCATGGCTGATCCGGCGCATGCCAATCTTCTCCACCATGCGGGAGTTGAAGAAATTGGCGCAGGCCAACGCACTCGCGACACCGGCAAACCAGAAGGCGAAGGTTTCTTCCTGTTTGAAAACATCCCGGAAGATCTGCTCGGACGAGCCAATGAAGGAAAACAGTGCGCCAAAGATCACACCGGACGCGCACATATACCCGAAAGTCGTGCGATTGCGGATCACCGCCATGTAGCTGCGGGCAGCAGCGCCCAAATTGAGGGGATTACGGTTCTCCGGGGCAAGGGTCTCGGGAAGGCGAAGCCATGTCCACACCAGCAAGGCTGAACCGAACACGGCCAGCACAGCAAAAATCCACTCCCATGGCGCAACGAACAGGATGAGCTGGCCAATGGCTGGCGCAATCATCGGTACGACCATGAAGATCGTCATGACTAGCGACATGAAGCCTGCCATGCGACGGCCCGCATAGAGGTCACGTACAACGGACACCGCCACCAGACGTGCGCCGGAGGCAAAGACGCCCTGCATGAAGCGTACGGCCAGAAGGGCGTGGAATTCCCTTATGGTAATGCACAGCAACGCCATCAGGACATAGCCGACCAGACCCACAAAGAGCGGTCCACGTCGGCCAAACCGGTCCGAAATCGGCCCCCAGACAAGCTGGGGCGCACCAAAACCGAGAACATAGGAAAAGACGATCAGCTGCTGGCGGTTGGCATCTTCCGGGGAGGTGCCAGTGAGACCAATGGACTCGGCGATCTGGCCAAGGGCCGGAAGCATGATGTCGATGGCTAGCGCGTTGAGCGCCATCAGGCCTGCGACCATGATCACCATTTCCATACGCCCTGGCACAGGACGCCCATGGGCGCCGACGCTTTTCACGGGTTGTACGGGAATTGGTTCGCTATCCGGCATACGCCCTGATGCCTTTCTATAATCGGATGAGCCGCCTATCTGGGGCACTCGATATGAAATGACCAGTCTTGGTCACACAAAAAAGCCCCACCCTGACGGGCGGGGCTGGGTTGCATATCTGCAAAGGCTTTATTGCGGCTCAGGCCGCAGGATGTTGTTGCCGAGATTGAACAATACCTGCTCTGCATCAAAAAAGGCTGCGTCGTCAGGCTTTTCGCCCTTGCCCATCAGGATCTCCGCAGACGCGACATAGCTCGTCCGCTCGCGATATTCTGCCGGGCCTCCCCAATATGGATCATAATAGCCAAACGGGGAGACATTCCATGAATAGGGATATCTGGACCGCAGGAAGGGATCACGATAATACGGCGCGTGCGGGCCATAATACATATAGTCCAGATAGAAATGATCGTAGAAAGGCGAGTATGGTCTGCCGCCAACCGGCACCAGACGGCTCTCGGCATCGGTATCCCGGCGCACGACGCGGAAATAGTCAAAGCCGTGCTCACGCGTCAGTTCGGCCGCGCGATAGAGCAGATAAGTCTCGACCGTCTTGCGGTCTGTCAGGCTGTTCCCGGAAAACTGGACCTGGAAACGGTTCGCTTCGATCTGCTGTTCCGAATAGCCGCGATTGGAGTCGGTTGCCGCCTGATAAGGCGTTGCGGTGGCACAAGCTGCCAGAATGGCAAGCGCAGCTGCCCCAGCAAGAGTCTTGAGATTGGGCATGAATCATTACCCTCCGAATATGAGTTCCCTAGTAATGTATGGATGAAACCACCTGAACACCAGTTGAATTCACTTCACGATTTGCCGAGCCGCCCCATCCAGATTGCAGGATACAAAAAGGGCGACCTGACAGGCCGCCCTTTTCGAAGCAAATATTCCGCGTGAGGTCAGGCGGCCTTGTAGCCGATCACCGCTTTGACTTCGAGGAACTCCTCAAAGCCGTACTCACCCCATTCACGGCCATTACCGGACTGGCCATAGCCACCGAACGGTGCGGTAAAGTCAGGGCGTGCGCCATTGACCTGAATCTGGCCAGCACGGATGCGGTTCGCCACTTTGCGGGCTTCATCTTCCGGTCCCTGCACATAGCCGGCAAGGCCGTAAACCGTGTCATTGGCCATCTCGACAGCGTCATCGACATCCTCATACGGGATCATCACGAGCACAGGGCCGAAGATCTCTTCCCGTGCAATGGTCATGTCATTGGTGACATTCGCGAACACGGTTGGACGGGCAAAATAGCCTTTGTTGAAACCTTCCGGACGACCAGGGCCACCTGCAACAAGGGTCGCGCCCTCCTCAATACCTTTCTGGATCAGGTCCTGAACTTTCTGGTACTGATTGCCATTGGAGATCGGGCCAATTGCGCCCGGCTCAGCTTCGGCCGGCATCATCACCTTGATGGATTCCGCTGTCGCCTTGGCGATGGCAATGGCCTCTTCCTGCTGGTCCTTCTGTACGAACATACGTGACGGAGCGTTACAGGACTGGCCGGAATTGGTCATCATCTGCATGACGCCGCCACCGACAGCTTTTTTCAGGTCAGCGGATGGCAGAACGATGTTCGGGCTCTTGCCGCCAAGTTCCTGGGCCACACGTTTGACCGTGGGAGCGGCCGCTTGAGCGACAAGCACGCCAGCGCGGGTGGAACCTGTGAAGCTCATCATATCGACATCCGGGTGCGCGGACAGTGATGCGCCCACGCCTGGGCCGTCGCCATTGACGAGGTTGAAGACACCTTTCGGGACGCCAGCCTCATGCATGATCTCCGTCAGGATCATGGCGTCAAGCGGGGCAATCTCGGAAGGCTTCAGCACCATCGTGCAGCCCGCAGCGATAGCCGGGGCAACCTTGCAGGCGATCTGGTTGATCGGCCAGTTCCAGGGCGTGATGAAGCCGCAAACCCCAATGGGTTCCTTGCGCAGAAGGGTCGTGCCCTTCAGTTCTTCAAACTTGTATTCCCGCAGGATCGCGGCTGCGGCACCGAAATGTCCCATTCCCGCCGGAACCTGCGCCGCATTGGCGAGCCACATCGGCGCGCCCATTTCATTGGAAACGGCCTCAGCCAGCTCCGGCAAACGTGTCTTCATGCCTTCGGCAATCTTTTCCAAAAGCTCGGCGCGATACTCGACGCTGGTTTGGGAGAAGGCCGGGAAAGCCGCCTTGGCAGCGGCCACGGCTTTGTCAACATCGGCTTGCGAGCCGATGGAGATAACCGCAAAGCTTTCCTCGGTCGCCGGATTCTCGACTTCGAGCGTGCGCGGTTCAACGGGATCAACCCATTCGCCGTTGATGTAGAATTTGAGATACTCTTTCATGCTGTTCGGGCCTCCCTATGGTCCATAGTCACTATAGACTATAGGGGCGGCACCGCTCAGCTGCGAGTCCTGACGCGAGGGAATTTCACTCTGCGCCGGAACTCGCCTTTTGTTTAACTGGTATGAACATCATCCACGTCAAAGGCGGCAATGGTCGCCAGATTGACGATATCACCCACAGTTGCCCCGAGAGAGGCGATCTGGACCGGTTTCTCCAGACCCAGCAACATCGGCCCGATAACCGTCGCGCGGCTCATCGATTCCAGCAGCTTGGTCGAGATCGACGCGGCATGAATGGCCGGCATGACAAGCACGTTGGCCGGCCCCGTCAGGCGGGAGAACGGGTAGAGCAGCTTGTGGCCGGTATTCAGGGCCACATCGGCGTTCATGTCGCCCTCATACTCGAAATCGATATTCTTCATGCTATCCAGAATCGCGACCGCCTCGCGGACCTTCTCCCCACGTTCGCCCATCGGGTTGCCGAAGGTCGAGTAGGACAGGAAGGCCACACGCGGCGTGAAGCCGAGCGCACGCACGCCGCGCGCTGCTTCGATGGCAATATTTGCCAAATCCTGGCCCTGGGGCAGCTCAGTCACGCTGGTATCGGCGATGAAAACGGTGCGGCCACGGTTGATGACCATGGACATGCCGATAATGGCCTGCCCTGGAATTGGGTCCAGAACCAGAAGCGCGTCATTGAGCGCAACGTCGTAGTTCCGCGTCACGCCGGTGACCATGCCATCGGCATCGCCATTTTTCAGCATGCAGCAGCCGAATACGTTCCGGTCCTGATTGACCAGACGCTGGGCGTCACGCTTCAGATATCCATCGCGCTGAAGGCGGGAATACAGCATATCCGTATAGAGCGGATTATTGTCTGACAGACGCGCATTGATTATTTCGAGCGAGCCGGGCTGGATGCCCATCTGCTCCATGGCGCGCTGCACCTGGGCTTCGCGGCCAATCAGGATCGGATGGCCAAGGCCCTGGTTCTTGAAGCTGAACGCGGCGCGGACAACGGCCGGTTCTTCCCCCTCCGCAAACACGATACGACGCTGGTTTTCCTTGCAGTGCGCCTGAACGCCCTGAATGAACGCCGCAGAAGGATCCGCCCGGCGTGCCAACGAGTGGCGATAAGCTTCCATGTCATTGATCGGCTTGCGAGCCACGCCGGTATCCATCGCAGCCTGTGCCACGAAAGGCGGAATAAAGCTGATCAGGCGCGGGTCGAATGGTGTCGGAATGATGTATTCACGGCCGAAGCTCGGGCGGGCACCATGATAGGCGGCGGCCACCTCGTCCGGCACATCCTCACGCGCAAGTTCGGCAATGGCGTGAGCTGCTGCAACCTTCATTTCTTCATTGATGCCCCGTGCACGGACATCCAAAGCCCCACGGAAGATGTACGGGAAGCCCAGCACATTGTTGACCTGATTGGGATAATCCGACCGGCCTGTCGCGATGATGGCATCATCCCGAACAGACTTGATATCTTCCGGTGTAATCTCCGGGTCCGGATTGGCCATCGCGAAAATGATCGGGTCCTTGGCCATGGACTTCACCATGTCCTTGGTCACCGCACCTTTGGCGGAGAGGCCAAGCAGGCAGTCAGCGCCTTCGCACGCTTCCGCCAGCGTGCGCTTCGATGTTTTTATCGCAAAAGCAGACTTGAACTGGTCCATCTTCTCGGTGCGACCTTCATAGACCACGCCGGAGGAGTCGCACATCACAATGTTCTCGGCCTTGACGCCGAGATGGCGGATAAGGCCTGCAACAGAAAGACCTGCAGCGCCGGCACCGGAGACGGCAACCTTCAAGTCTTCCATATTACGCCCCGTGATGTGGCAGGCATTGATCAGACCCGCAGCGGCAATGATTGCCGTACCATGCTGGTCATCATGGAAGACCGGGATATCGAGTTCTTCGCGCAGGCGACTCTCGATAATGAAGCAGTCAGGTGAGGAAATATCCTCAAGGTTGATGCCGCCCCAAGTGGAGCCGATATTACGCACTGTGGAAATGAACTCTTCGACATCGGTCGTGTCGACCTCGATATCGAAGCTGTCGATATCCGCAAAACGCTTGAAGAGAACGGATTTACCTTCCATCACCGGCTTGGAAGCCATAGGCCCAAGGTTACCAAGACCAAGGATGGCTGTGCCGTTGGAAATTACGGCAACAAGATTGCCCTTTGAAGTGTAATCATAGGCTTTGTCTTCATCTTCGGAGATCGCAAGAACAGGAATGGCAACACCTGGACTATATGCCAGCGACAGGTCCCTTTGAGTCCCCATCGGCTTGGTTGGCACCATGGAAATCTTGCCTGGATGAGGCTGGGAGTGAAAATCCAGAGCTTCTTCATCTGTGAAGCTGGGCCGTTTGCTAGTCATATCGCGGGAAATCCGTCTGCAAAATTTTGAATTGGCCGGCAAACTAGGCCGGTGCGTACAGCCTGCCAACCGCAAAAGGGAACTAATCTTGTCCTATTGCGCAGTTTGTCGCGTCATAGCTGGTTTGAGACTTTGCGAATCTCTTGCGCAATCGCTAGCGTCCGGCGTTATGGCTGACACCGCATCTCCTCAGAAACCTGCGTCCGCACCGACCCCTTTCATGGCGCAATACCTGTCCATCAAGGCCAGGCATGAAGACGCCTTGCTGTTTTTCCGGATGGGCGACTTCTATGAATTGTTCTTTCAAGATGCCGTTCAGGCGGCTGACATCCTTGACATAACCCTCACGGCGCGGGGCGAGTATGATGGTAAACCCATTCCTATGGCGGGGGTGCCCTATCACGCTGCGGAAGGCTATCTGGCGCGTCTCATCAAGGCCGGTTGCAGAGTCGCCGTATGCGAACAAACGGAAAGCCCGGCCGAAGCGAAAAAACGCGGGTCAAAGGCCATCGTTAACCGTGATATCGTTCGTATCGTTACCCCCGGCACGCTGACTGAAGACGCCCTGCTGCCCGCCCGTCAGGGCCAGGCCCTGTGCGCCGTCAGCCTGGGCGCAGGCGGCACGGAAGCAGCGATTGCCGTGTGTGACGTTTCAACCGGACGGTTTGATGTCTCGGCCCTCGCCGCAGATGCGCTGGCCGATACGCTGATGGCATACCCTCTCTCAGAACTGCTCGTTTCGGAGGGGGACCTCGACAAGCCCGCCATAGCAAATGCCGTCGCCGCCTCAGCTGCGCCCGTGACATTCCGGCCAGCACGCGCCGCCTCTCACATGTCTGGCCAGACGCTGATGAAGGAAACCTTCGGCGTGTCTGCTCTGGAAGCCTTTGGAGATTTTACCCGCACAGAACTCGCGGCGATCGGCCTGCTGTTGGATTATGTGAAGCTGACTCAGGCGGGCGCGGACATACGTTTGGATCCGCCCATCCGCACACAGGCCAATGGGCACCTCGCCATTGACCCGGCGACCCGGACGAGCCTCGAGATTGACCGCTCCATGCGGGGCGAGCGAGACGGCTCACTGCTGGGTACGATCGACCGGACCGTGACCGCACCAGGCGCACGCCTGTTATCTGCGCGACTTTCGCGGCCTTCCGTTGACCACGCGGAGATAGAAGCGCGCCTTGATGCCGCCTCTTGGTTTGCGGACGGTCGCGACATGGTGGACTCCGTACGTGCCAGCCTGAAGGCCGCGCCAGATCTTGAGCGCGCCCGCACACGTCTACGACTGGGGCGCGGCGGCCCGAGAGACCTGGCGGCAATCTCGCGCGCCCTGATCGCCGCACACGAGGCCGCGGCGCTTTTGGGCGAGGACATCTCGGCTTTGCCAGGCAAGATTGCTAACGCAGCAGAGGCCCTGAACCTCTCCAATAACCTGGACCTTCGTCAGCTGGCAGATGATCTGGAAACCGCTATCATAGAGAATCCGCCTACACTGGCGCGCGAAGGCGGCTTCATCAGCAAAGGCTGGGACAGTGCCCTCGATGAAGCACAAGGACTACGCGATGACAGCCGGCAGATCATTGCCGGATTGCAAGCGAAATATACCGAACTGACCGGCATCAATGCGCTGAAGATCAAGTTTAACAATGTACTTGGCTATTTCGTGGATGTGCCGGCCCGCCATGGCGACCCGCTGATGAAGGCGCCGCTGTCGGAGACATTCATCCATCGCCAGACCCTGGCCAGCAATGTACGTTTTTCCACACAGGAACTGTCAGAACTGGCTGGTCGCATCTCCCGTGCAGAAGATGAAGCACGCTCTCGCGAGATTGCCATTTTCGACCAGTTCTGTGAACGGATCGAATCGCTGAGCAGCACGCTTGCCCATACAGCGAACGCCATCGCCGAACTGGACGTGGCCGCCGCCACAGCAGAATGGGCTTTTGTCGCAGACGCTGTACGCCCTGCCCTGTCAGACAGCATTGTGTTCGAAGCTGACGGCCTGCGCCATCCTGTTGTAGAGGCCGCCCTGAAGAAAGAGGGGCAAGGCTTCACCGCCAACAATCTCAGCCTGTCAGCAACAGATAATGCCGCCACGCGCCTCTTGCTGGTTACCGGACCCAATATGGCGGGTAAGTCGACCTATTTGCGACAGGCAGCACTGGCCGTCATCATGGCTCAGGCCGGCCTGTTCGTGCCCGCACGATCCCTGACGTTGGGCCTGACTGACCGCGTATTCTCTCGGGTTGGAGCCTCTGATGATCTGGCCCGAGGTCGATCGACCTTTATGGTGGAAATGGTGGAAACCGCTGCCATCCTCAATCAGGCTACGGAGCGTAGCTTTGTCATTATGGATGAAGTGGGGCGCGGCACATCCACTTGGGATGGCCTGGCCATTGCCTGGGCTGCGGTGGAACATTTGCACTCGGTGAACAAGGCCCGCGCCCTGTTCGCCACGCACTATCATGAACTGACCAAGCTTGTGGATGACTTGTCAGGCGCAGCCAACGCGTCGCTACGGGCAAAGGAATGGAAAGACGACCTAATCTTCCTCCATGAGGTGCAATCCGGCCCGGCAGACAAATCCTATGGCGTGCAGGTTGCCCGCCTGGCCGGCCTGCCCAAGAAAGCCGTCAAGCGCGCCGCACAAATTCTCAAACAACTTGAGGCCGAGCCAAGCGCACCGGAAAGCCTGCCCCTGTTTGCCGCGGCCGGATTTTCTCCGGCAACAGATGAAGACGCGCCCGAACTTCAAGCAGAACCTTCCGAGGCAGATAAATTACTGCAGCAGGTTGATCCGGACGCGCTGACGCCGCGTGAGGCACTGGACGTGCTCTACCGCCTGAAGGCGCTCTCCCGGGACTAATCCCCCGGTTTCAGGCCGAGCCTTTTCAGGGGCCGCCCGATTGCCCCAGACACCATGCCTGCCAGTATCTGCGGCGCAGGCGGGATACGGCTGAGCGGTGCGGCAAGCCAATCCCTCAGCCAGGCGAGCACAACAGATTCAGACTGATAGACCGGCGTGAACATCCAGCTCATCGCCTGGAACAGGCGGACATGTCCTCGGCGCATTTTCACATAAGCCTTCAAGGCCACGTCGATATCCGGATGATCGCGCAAGGCATATGCCAGTGCATAGGCATCCAGGAGGGCCATATTGGCGCCCTGCCCCAACTGCGGACTGGCAGCGTGCCAACTATCCCCGATATGGACGAGCCGCTCACGGACAACTGGCGAATGTGTACGATGGTCATATCGCGCAAAGGTCAACTGGTCGTGACAGGTGATCTGCTCCAGCAGGAGCTCAGTCTCGGGCCAGAGAGCAATCGCCTGCTTCTTCCAGTCATCCAGCGGTGCCTTTTTCCAGTCAGTGTGAGCATCTGCCCGAATGGACCAGAAATAAGTCAGAGTCTGTTTCCCATCCGGCGTCAATTGGCCGGAAGGCATGACACCTGCCATCTGCCGCGCCCGCCGATATCTCTGTTCCAGCGCGCCTGCGTCAAACGCGCTCTCATCCGGCCAGTCCAGCGTCGCCCACAAGGCCCCGAAAGTGAGGGGATGCCGTGAACGAGAAGATAGAGGGGAGCGCACACCAAGCGCATCAATCAGCAGATCATACGGGCCTGTCGTCTGTCCGTCACCCCTTGTCAGGTGCCCGGTTGAAGGGATCGCGGTGATGATGCGCGCGGAGGACACGATCTCAGCGCCCTCTGACAAAGCGGTATTGTAGAGCAGGTCAAACAAGGCACAGCGCTGCAGGGACACACCGCACAGCCGTTTTCGCAGGGCGGTGTAGCGAACATTCAGGACGGTACGCTGATTGTCCGCAGAGATACCGTGTAGCCGGGTCAGACTGGCCCCCAGAGCTTCTACCTGTTCGCGCAGCCCCAACTCGCCCAGAATGGTTAGACCCGTTTCCTGCAGGATAAACCCTGCCCCGACCGGGCGCGGCGCATCGAACTGGTCATATATTGTTACCCTATGCCCATCCCGCGACAGTAGGATAGCCGCCGCCAATCCGCCGATACCGGCCCCGGCTATGGCAATATTCAGGGACATACAAAAATCATCCTGTGGGCAATCAGCCTGCAACTTTCACAGGGTTTCTGTTGCGAACCAGCTGCTTCACAAACTCGACATGGCTCCGCAAGCGGTAGAGATCATCCGTATAGGACAGCGGAACCTCCACTTGCCCAATCTCAGCCTGCAGACGCTCAAGATCCTCCAGCACCTTGTCGCGCGCCTCCTCTCCTTCGGCAGATCGCCCACGCCGTTCAAGATCCCTTATGTCAGCATACCAGACATAGATCTTGCGGCGGACGCGCCAGCGATAAATCGGCGGGGCCGCGCGGACCAGCGGGAACAGAAGGGTCAGAAGCGGGATCGCCAGCACCCAGGCACGCTCAAGAAAATTGGCGACATCGAAAGAAAAGTAGCGGCGCAGGAAGGACGGCCCATCCTGATAATACCGCCGGGCCTGCTCTGACACAGGCAAGTCTGTGATGTCAGGATCAGGATAAATCCCCGCCTCGGCCAGAAGCGTCCCTTCCGAATGAATTTGCGAGGCCGCATCAATCAGAAGTGCTTCGATCGCTGGGTGCAAATGCTTGTTCACAACCAGCTGTGCAACGGGGGCAACGAGAGGAATATCTGTAGACGGGATATCGTCTCCCAGATTCACGACACCGCGCAGTAAGGTGACGGCAGACAGGGCCTGCATGCGGCGGGCGAGTGCCGGAGCACGCTCAAAGGGCAGCAAGCGCACATTCGGCGTATCGAGCAGCCTTTCGATATAGGGCGCCTGAATGGACGCGGCGAAAACGGCTGCGTCGAGATCCCCGTTCATCAGGGCATCAGCCGCTTCATTTCCGGAAAGATCCAGACGTGTCGTTTCCAACCAGTCGCCCCCATATTCAGCCTGCAGCTGGATCGCGAGGATACGGCTGCCGGAGCCTGATCCGCCGATTGAAACACGGCTGCTGCGCAGGGCGCCGAAATTCTCTGCCTGCACGTCCTGCCCGACGAAAACCCAGAAGGGTTCAGGAAACAGGCCGCCCAGAGAGCGTAATTCATTAGCGTCTGCTGGCCTTGCCAGACCGCCTTGGACCAGGCCGACATCCACATCATTGTCTTCAAGCATACGGAGATTGTCGATCGAGCCGGCCGTCTCAATCAGGATGACTTCAACCCCCTGCTCTCCCAGAAGCCTTTGATAGCGTTCCGCAAACGCATAATACGCCCCGTCCTCAGGCCCCGCTGAAAAACGGATTTTCTTGGGCGGCGCCGGATCCATCAGGATCAGCGCAAGCAATACGCCCCCAAGCGCGATGACGGCCAGCGGCCAGTAGACTTTCAGGAAATCCCGCAAGCTCGACATAGATAGCGCCTCCACCCTGCGCAACATATCTGACTTTCAGCTGTAAGCCGGGTTCGAGCCCGGATCAACAAAGTGTCGGCCCTGCCTTGAAATGACCTCATACGGAATGGGCATGGAACCTATTCCGCCGGGGATGGTTCATTTCTCGTTATCGGCGCTCAAGATAGAGAGCCACAGCACGGCAAGGAGACCACAATGAACCACCCAATCACGATCAGCAGATGTGTATCTGTCGCAGTGATGGGTATTCTGGCCGCAGCCGTGTTTGCCATGATCCTGGCCCCACAACCGTCCCTTTACGCTGGCTAAACGCCCTTAAGCCTTGTGATAAGGCGTGCCCGCGAGGATGGAGACTGCCCTGTAGACCTGTTCTGCCAACATGGCGCGCACCAGACGGTGCGGCCAGGTCTGCGGACCGAAGGCCATCGTATCAGATACTTGTGAGCGCACCGCCTCCCCATAGCCTTCGGCACCCCCAACTAGCAGAACGAGATCCGGAATGCCCTGATCGCGCCATGTGCCGAGCCGGTCTGCAAAGTCAGTGGATTTCAGAGAACGGCCAAATTCATCGAGGCGGATGCATTTCGCGCCTGAGGGAATTTTCGCAAGAATGCGCTCGGCCTCTGCATCCAGCCCGCCACCACTGGCGACTTCGATTTCTTCCAGACCCCGAAAGCCGAGAGACCGGGCAATTGGCGCCGCGCGCTTGATATATTCATCCACCAATTCGCGCTCCGGGCCAGACTTCAGCCTGCCCACGACAAGAAAGATCAGGCGCATGGCCTGTTAATTGACGGATGGGGACGAGGAAGGGGTCTGGGAAGCCCAGATCTTTTCCAGATTGTAGAACTCACGCACTTCCGGACGGAACAGGTGGATGATCACATCCCCGGTGTCGATAAGCACCCAGTCTGCATTCGGCATACCTTCGACGCTGGCCGGTCTGCCGGTCAGCTTTTTCACGTCCTGTGAAATATGATCTGCAAGAGCCGCAACATGACGACCTGAACGGCCGGAAGCGATGATCATGAAATCGGCAAGGGAAGACTTGCCTTCCAGGTCGATGAACAGAATGTCCTCGGCCTTGTCATCCTCAAGTGCCTGGGCGAGTGTTTCGGCCACGGCACGGATTTCTTCGAGAGTGGCCGGCTTTGCGGACTGGAGCCGCGGAGCGCTGGAAGTCAGGGTTTCAATTCCTTCTATAGCTTGCCCCGACAAGATAATGGAATCTGAAGGCCCAAACAACCAGCCAATTGCGGGCAAACCCGCAGCTTACGCATGTTTAAAAGATGGGCTGGCGTGCAAAGAACGGCCTTTTTGCCAGAATTTCGCCGTATCCTGCTGGCACACAGACAGATCAGATCCCGCTGATGGAGTATAGTTTCATGCAAAAGCGTCTCGCGATTGCCGCCCTTCTTCTGTCCCTGCCTCTGACTGGATGCGCTGTCGCCGCTATTGGAACAGCTGGCGCCGTCGGGCTGACGGCTGCTCAGGAAAAGACCATGGGTGAAGCCGTTGACGACGCCACGGCCTCTAACGAGATCAAAAGCAAACTTCTGTCTGAAAGCGCAAACAGCTTTGGCGAAGTGGACGTTGAAGTCACCGGCGGGCTGGTGCTGCTGTCAGGTCGGGTGAATACACCCGAAGAGCGCGTAAAGGCCGAAGGTATCGCATGGACGTCCACCCGCACGCAGGATGTCGCCAACGAGATTCGTATTGAGCCGCCAGGCGGGTTTCTGGCCAATGTCTCCGATGAGATCATCACCGGCCGCGTACGCGCCCGTCTGATCGGCTCCAGCACGGTCAAAAGCCTGAACTTCAATGTCGAGACCTATGATGGCGTCGTCTATCTTATGGGGATTGCACGCTCTGCCGAAGAGCTGAAACGTGCCGCAGAAGAGGCCAGCGTCGTCGGCGGCGTAAAGCAGGTTGTCTCCTATGTGCGCATTCGCGGAGACAATGTGCGACGCGCTGCACCAACAACACAGAAGTCCCCCTCTACCCAAACCACACCTGATGCCTCATATGACACTGGGGCCGATGCTGAACTCATCGGCGCAAGTTATTAAGGGGATCGGGGCCGACAGCGCTGCGATCCCGAAACAGGAGCGCACGGCATGAGTCTTCGCGTCGCGATCCAGATGGATCCGCTGGAATCTGTAAACATTGACAGCGATACCAGTTTCGCCCTGGCTGAAACGGCTCAGGCACGGGGCATGGAATTGTTCGTCTATGGCCCGCAGGACATGAGCTATGAGGCGGGCCGCGTCACCGCCCGCGTCCGCCCGGCTAAGGTCCAGCGCGTCAAGGGAACGCCTGGCATCTTCGAAGAGGCCGTCACACTGGATCTGTCAAAGGATGTCGATGTCGTCCTGATGCGTCAGGACCCCCCCTTCGACATGGGCTATATCACCGCCTGTCACCTGCTGGAGGGAATCTCCGGCGAGACGCTGGTGCTAAACGACCCCGGCGGCGTGCGCTCAAGCCCGGAAAAAATATTCCCCCTGATGTTCCCGGAGCTGATGCCGCCAACGCTGGTCTCCCGCGACATTGCGGCCATCGAAGCCTTCCGTGCAAAGCACAAAGACATTATCATCAAGCCCCTCTACGGACATGGCGGCGCGGGTGTCTTCCGCCTGAAGGAAGATGATTCCAATTTCGACTCACTGACAGAAATCTTTCTCACCCGTTCCCGCGAACCTGTGATGGTGCAAGCCTTCCTGCCGGCCGTAAGCGAAGGCGACAAGCGAATCATCCTGATCGACGGCGTGGCAGCAGGCGCACTGAATCGTCGCCCGAAAGATGGGCAGATCCGCTCCAACATGGTGGTCGGCGGGACAGCCGAAGCAACGGAGCTGAGCGAAGCCGACAAGAAAATCTGCGAAACCATTGGCCCGGAATTGCGTCGGCGCGGCCTGGTGCTGACGGGAATCGACGTGATTGGCGGACGCCTGACGGAGATCAATGTCACATCGCCAACGGGTCTGCAGGCCATCAAAAAATTAAGCGGCATTGATATCACGGAAATTTTCTGGGACGGTGTGCAAGAGAAACTTGCGAGCCGTTAAAGCCCGCTGCAAGATCAGGGGATGAACATGAAACTGACGACTGCGCTGGCCCTGATGTCCCTGACTGTTGCGGGGGTTGCCTGTTCAGAGCCGAAGCCTCAAGACACGGCCTCCGCCGAGGCGACTGCCCAGACAGACGCCGTGCAGGATGAGTATACCGGCACGCTGAATTTGAACCTGCCAAGCACATCCGCTTCCGATCAGGCAGGCACGGGCACGCTCAACCTGCGGATTGGGCAGAGTGATGACAGCGGCCTCATGGTGGGTCGGTCAGGTTTTGGTGGCGGTAACTTTCAGGATGCTCCGCAATTGGAGCTGAACCTGAATGACTCATCCTCGGCGTCAGAACCGCAAAACCAGGATGATATCATCCGTCTGGACCCCGAGAAGTAATTAGGCCTCTTCTGCAAAAAAGCGCAGATTGTCCTCATGGCCTTATGCGATTCTCAAATCTGCGCATCAAAATGCCACCATTAGTTGCAAACAATCTGCATTTGAGCCTATAAAGCACGCAAGGGTGGAAGGCCGGGCTCGACTGCGCAGCCTGCCCATGATCTCAGCCCGTGGACACGCCATGGCAACAAGAAATGAACTTTCCGGCAGTGTGGCGCGCAGGCCTAGCAGCGCGGATCTTTATACAGGCCGCCAGGTGCGCAAAGCCCGCAAGCAGAGAGGCCTTACCCAAGAAGGCCTCGCCAGCCAATTGGGCCTCACTTTTCAGCAGATCCAGAAATATGAAGCGGGGCATAGTCGTCTGACAGCCGGGCGCTTGCGCGAAATTGCCATCGTCCTGCGCAAATCGATCGACTTTTTCTATGAGCCGATCGATTTGAAAGCCGAAGAGAATACCGATGCGGAGCTGCGCGCCAAGGTGAAAGACCTACAGCACAAGGCCCGCAAGCTAATCTCAAACATGGCTGACCCTGACGACCTTAAGGCGGCCGTTCATCTGTTGAACGCCATGAAGCCGGGCCCGGACAGAGATGCGCAGGTCTAGCGTTGGCAGATGCTGCAGTAAAAACTGGAGCGGCCAGACTGGACCAGGCGCTTGATAGGCCCATCGCAATTCCGACAGGCCTGCCCTTCCCGGTCATACACAGCGAAAGAATGCTGGAAATAACCAAGCTCTCCGCTCGTGCTGGCAAAATCCGATATGGAAGACCCGCCAGCCTCAATCGCTTCGGCAATCACCTCATTGATCGCAGGCGCGAGCCGCGCGGCACGCTGGCCGGGCACAGTCGTCGCCATCCGCTTGGGGGAAATGCCGGACCGCCACAGCGCTTCACAAACATAGATGTTGCCGAGCCCTGCAATGATCGACTGATCGAGCAAGGCCGCCTTGATAGGCGTCTTTCGTCCGCGCAAGGCCTCATCCAGATAGGCGGCAGAGAATGCGTTGGACAGCGGCTCCGGCCCCATGCGCATAAGCCTTGGATACGCCTGAAACGTCTCGGCGGGCCAAAGTTCCATGAAGCCGAAGCGGCGCGGATCATTATAGATAACCGTTGCGCCACTATCGAGATGAAACACGACATGATCATGCCGGGCATCCGTGCCCGTTTCATGATGGAACTCACCTAGCTGACTGCCGCCCACGGTGAAGCGGCCCGTCATGCCGAGGTGCATCACCAGCATCTCGCCCGTGGAAAGGGTCAGCGTCAGAAATTTGGCGCGGCGGCCCATATGGTCTATGCGAGCGCCTGTCAGCCGCTCAGCGAAGCCATCCGGAAAGGGAAATCGCAGATCGGCGCGGTTCTGAACAAGGCGTTCAATACGCTGCCCCTCCATGACGGGGGCCAGTCCGCGGCGAACTGTCTCTACTTCGGGTAATTCAGGCATCGTTATCGCATATAGTCTATGGCTGATCAGGTAACTATGGTGGCGTGCATGTCCAACGGCAGCAATACAGAACGCAAAGTCTCATTCGGCTTTCAGGAAGTAACGGAATCCGAGAAGGTCGCCCGGGTGAAGGGCGTATTCCGCTCGGTCGCCTCGCGCTATGACCTGATGAATGACCTGATGTCCGCAGGCGTACACCGCTTGTGGAAACATGATGCCATGAACCAGATCAACCCACAGCCCGGCGAGAAGCATCTCGATGTGGCTGGCGGTACAGGCGAACTGGCCCGCGCCTTCCTGCAACTGGCTGACAAGGCTGGCAAGCGCCGCGGCGTCGACACGCCCGCGACCGCAATTGTCTGCGACATCAATGACGCCATGCTGGAAGCCGGCAAGGCACGCGGCGACAATGACAAATGGGCAGGCCGACTCGACTGGGTCTGCGCCGACGGCCAGAAACTACCCTATCCTGATCGCACCTTCGATGCCGTCACTGTATCCTTCGGAATCCGCAATTTCGCAGACCGTGTGGCCGGGTTGAAGGAATTTCGGCGCGTGCTTAAGCCCGGCGGACGCCTCGGCGTTCTGGAGTTCAGCCACATGACCGCGCCCGCCCTTCAACAGGCCTATGACACCTACAGTTTCAACGTCATCCCCCGCCTCGGCAGCCTCGTCGCCGGGGATCAGGAAAGCTATCAGTATCTGGTAGAATCCATCAGGCAATTCCCGGACCAGCAAACCTTCCGGCAGGAAATAGAAAACGCGGGATTTTCCCGCGTTTCCGTAACCAATTATTCCGGAGGCATCGCCGCCCTGCATTTTGGCTGGGCCGTCTGATGCAAGACGGCCTTAATTGCCATCAATCGCGATGCCATTCTCACTTACAGAGATGGTCACATCCGCCTTATTTGCCGACGCGTGTTCGGCATAGTAATAGGCTGCAGAGGCGATCAGACCCACCAACAGGCCACCAGCCAGAAAATACATCAACCCGTTGTTTCCAGACGATTTTATATCGGCCATGACAGCCTCCTTTTGCTATATTTCATCAGTGTGGAAACGCCTTAAGCGGTTTCGGGTTCCCAGACAGAAAAAGGGGCCGATATGGGCGTGATTTCAGACTATCGCCGCCTGATGCGCGCCGGCATCGCGCTTGCGCGTCATGATGTAATCCTGCCAGGTGCTTACCAGAGCCGTCTGCCCCTACCAGCACGTATCGCCGGTCGCACGCTGCGTGTCTTCGGCGGAGGCGCAAAGGGCAGACCGGGTGAGCGTCTGGCAATTGCCCTGGAAAAGCTGGGGCCCGCTTATATCAAACTGGGCCAGTTCCTTGCGACGCGGCCCGATGTATTTGGCGCCGAAGTGACAGGCGATCTTGGCCGCCTGAAGGACAAACTGCCCCCCTTCTCCATGAAGGCCGCGCGGGCTGCACTGGTAGAAGAATTCGGCGCGGAAGATGCCGAGCGGCTGTTCAACCAATTATCCAACCCCATTGCCGCAGCCTCCATCGCACAGGTCCACCGCATGAGTCTGCCAGATGGCGACCGTGCCGTGAAAATCCTCCGGCCGGGCATCGAAAAGCGTCTCAGCACAGAATTGTCTGCCATGAAGCGCGCGGCTCGCACGATTGAAGGCATCTCAGCCGAGAGCCAGCGCCTGAAGCCTGTCGCCTTCACCGAAACAATCGCCGCCGCCATGATGCGCGAAACCGATCTGCGCCTTGAAGCAGGCGGCGCGGACGAAATGCGCGAAATCAGCTTGAAATCGGGCCATTTCATTGTTCCCAAGGTTGATTGGGACCGGACAGGTCGCCGCGTGCTGACCATAGACTGGATCGACGGGACACCACTGACAGATCCGGCAGCACTCGACCGGCCCGGCATTGATCGCAAGAAGCTGGCAAATGACATCACGCAGGGCTTCCTGACCCACGCCATTGAACACGGCGTCTTTCATGCGGACATGCATGAAGGCAACATTATCATTACGCCAGAGAACAAGATTGCGCTGGTCGATTTCGGTATCATTGGCCGCATCGGACTGACAGAGCGCCGCTTCCTGGCGGAAATCCTGTGGGGCTTCCTGAAGCGCGACTATAAGCGCATCGCCGAAGTGCATTTCGAGGCAGGCTATGTGCCCACGCATCAGTCTGTCGGCGATTTTGCTCAGGCCCTGCGCTCTATCGGGGAGCCTGTGCACGGCAAACCCGCCGAGGATGTCTCCATGGGTCGCATCTTGCTGCAGCTGTTCGACTATACGCACACATTCGGCATGTCTTTGCGGCCAGAACTCGTTCTGTTGCAGAAAACCATGGTACAGGTGGAAGGCGTCGCGCGGGCGATTGACCCGTCCCACAACATCTGGACTGCCTCTGAACCGGTCGTCGGCGGATGGATCCGCAAGAGCTTTGGCCCGGAAGGCGCGGCAAAACTCATCTCCAGCAATCTGCGCGAAGTAACAAACCGCCTGAAACGTCTGCCGGAAGTGATGGACCGCTTCGAAGCGTCTCTTGAGCCTCCACCACCACCTGCCCCGCTGCCACGTAGGTTTGCGCCCTGGTGGGGCTGGTTCGGCCTAATTGCCATTCTTGCCGGCCTGGCCGTCTGGGCCTTCAAATAAGCCCTGTTAGACCCCAAATCCTGCTGAAAGCCCGGCATTCCTTAACGCAGTGCCGACATTCACAGGGTTTTCATGGGGTAACGGCAAGAAATTTGCGATAAACAGGCCCAGACCTAGAGCGCGGAAGATGACACAGAAACGTATCCTCCTGATCATATCCGGCGGTATTGCCGCCTATAAGAGCCTGGAGCTGATCCGCGAGCTGGGCCGGCGGGATATTGCCTGCCGGTGCATCCTGACCAAGGCTGGACAGGAGTTCGTGACGCCTCTGTCTGTCTCCGCCCTGTCATGCGACAAGGTCTATACTGAGCTGTTTGACCTGAATGAAGAAGCCGAGATGGGCCATATCGAGCTATCGCGCTCGGCTGACCTTGTCGTTGTCTGCCCGGCAACGGCAGATCTGATGGCCAAGGCGGCCGCAGGCCTTGCCAATGATCTCGCTTCGACAACCTTGCTGGCAACCGACAAACCGGTTCTGATTGTGCCTGCGATGAATGTCCGTATGTGGCAACATCCCGCTACACAGCGCAATATCGAGACCCTTCGCGCAGATGGCATAACCGTGATGGACCCGGATGAAGGCGCCATGGCCTGTGGCGAGTTCGGCCCGGGCCGCCTGCCTGAAATTCCTGCCATCGTGTCCGGGATCGAGCGCGCCCTGGAGGGCAATACTGCAGGCGCTCTGAACGGTGTGCACGCCCTTGTCACCGCGGGCCCCACGCGCGAACCGCTGGACCCTGTTCGGTTCCTCTCCAACCATTCCTCTGGCCGTCAGGGCTATGCCATTGCCGAGGCACTGGTCAAACTCGGCGCGAAAGTCACACTCGTCTCCGGCCCCGTCGCTCTGACGCCACCACCGGGCATTGAGTTCGTGCCTGTCGAAACCGCCCGGCAGATGCTGAAGGCGTGCGAAGACGCTCTGCCTGCAGACGTTTTTATCTCGGTCGCCGCAGTCGCGGACTGGCGCCCGGCGCGTGCGGCAACGAAAAAACTGAAGATCAAGGGCGCTGGCAGTGAACATACTTCCATGGAGCTGACCGAGAACCCGGACATCCTCAAAACAATCGCCCACAAGCGCAAGAACCGACCGGGCCTGGTCATCGGGTTTGCGGCTGAGACGCATGATGTCGAAGAACATGCCGAGGCAAAGCTCACCCGGAAGAATTGCGACTGGATCGTCGCCAATGACGTTTCTGGAGATGTCATGGGCGGCGCTGAGAATGAGATCGTCCTGATCACGCGCGAAGGGTCTGAACGCTGGCCGCGCATGGGCAAGCAAGATGTCGCCCGCCAACTGGCAACACGTATTGCCGAAACCCTTGGCGGCGATGGCGCAGGCGTGAGACTCGCCGCAGAATAACGCGCCTAGTTTGGTGGCTCACCGTTACGGGCCAATACCTCACCGGCAAGATAGAGCGATCCGCAAATCAGAATACGGTCTGCACCGGATTCGACAGCGGCTTCCATGGCGTCTTCCAGGCTTTCGCAGCCTGTAGCTTCCAGGCCTGCGGTTGTTGCCGCCTCGGCCAGATCCTGCGGCTCTGCCCCTTGATGTCCTGGTGCATTTGGCAAGGTGAAAACCTGCGGGCGCACCTGCCGGAACGGCATAAAGAAGCCTGTCGCATCCTTAGAGGCAAGCATGGCGGAGACGAGCGCGGTCTTGCCGGGCAATTTCTGAAGATGCCGGGCGATCGCCCGCGCGGCATGCGGATTATGTCCGCCATCCAGCCAGACATCCCGTCCTTCGGCCAGTGCGGTCACCGGTCCCGGCTTCAGCTTTTGCATGCGGGCAGGCCAGCTGGCATTGCGAGCCCCGGCAAAGATTTCTTCCTGGCTGATGCGGATCGAATTGCCGAACAGTTGCACCGCCATCGCTGCGAGCGCCGCATTTGCACGTTGGTGCTCTCCGATAAGGCCCAGATCTTCTGGCATGGCGTCAATGAAATGCGCCTTCATGCGATAGAGCGGCGCGCCCAGTTCTTCTGCCCGTGCGGCGATAACCTGATCGCAAACCTTGCGCTGGATCGCCGTCACCGCCGGACATCCTGCCTTGATAATGCCGGCCTTCTCCCCCGCAATCTTGCGCAGGTCTGACCCGAGGAAGGCCTTGTGATCGAAATCGACGGGCGTAATCACGCTGAGCGCAGGCGCATCAATCACATTGGTCGCGTCATAACTGCCGCCCAGGCCCACTTCGAGGATCAGCACATCTGCATATACTTCAGAGAAGGCAAGCAAGGCGGTCGCTGTGGTGGCTTCAAAATGTGTGATCTCAAGGCCATTGATGGCCTCATAGGTCCGTTCCAGCCAGGAAATCAAACGCTCATCATCAACAATCTCTCCTGCCAGCCGAATACGCTCATTGAAGCGCACCAGATGCGGACTGCTGAAGACATGTACTCTCAGGCCTGCGGCTTCCATCATCGCGCGCATGAAGGCACAGGTAGAGCCTTTGCCATTTGTACCGGCAACGTGGATGACAGGCGGCAATCTGTCTTGAGGCCGCCCCATCGCCTCAAGCGCGTTCAGAACACGGTCGAGGGAGAGGTGGATCGTTTCAGGATAGAGCCCCTCGAACCGCCCCAACGCCTCCGCCAGGGCTGGACTGTTCCCAATCAAGCAGTGCTGCCCTTCCCTTTCGCCGCCTTCGTCTCATGCGTTTTAGGCGGCGTCAACGAGGCCGGAATGCGATCTTCGCGCCGGCGTGTGCTTGGCAGAAGCAGGCTCAGCACGCGGGCCACGGTCTCTTTCAGCTTGCGGCGATCGCAGACGATATCGACCTGGCCTTTCTCGCGGAGGAATTCAGACCTCTGGAAGCCTTGCGGCAGGCTTTCCCGGATCGTCTGTTCGATAACGCGTGGGCCCGAGAACGCAATCATTGCGCCCGGCTCGGCAATGTGAACGTCGCCCAGCATCGCATAGGAGGCGGAAACGCCGCCGGAGGTCGGGTCTGTCAGGACGACCACATAAGGAAGCTTGGCCTCGGCCAGTTCATTGATCGCCAGGGTCGTGCGCGGCATCTGCATCAGGCTGAGTGTGCCTTCCTGCATGCGCGCGCCACCGGATGCGGTGCAGACAACAAAAGCGGCCTTGCGCGCCAGCGCCATTTGCGCGGCTGCGATGAAGCCTTCCCCTGCCGCCATGCCGAGAGAACCACCCATAAAGGCAAAGTCCTGAACCAGAACCACTGTCGGCACACCGCCGATCTTGCCATAGGCCGCCACCATGCAATCATCCTGCAAGAGCGGAGCCCCGCCTTGCTCTGTTTCCTTCTTTTCGCGCGCAGCAATCTTCGCCTTCGCCGCTTTGAGGCGGGACGGATAAGGCTTGTCATCCTTGAATTTCAACGGATCATGCGGAACGGAAGGCAGCTCGATCGGCTCCCAACGCTCATCATCGAACAGGATACGGAACCGTGTACGCGGGCTGATACGCAAATGCGCGCCAGCGGGCGTGACATACCAGTTTTCCTCCAGATCGGTCTTGTAGACGAGCTCTCCGGAAATAGGACATTTCACCCACAGATCGTCGGGCGTGTCCTTCTTTGCGAGCATGGTCTTCAGGCCCGGCGGGGTGACCTTGGTAATCCAGTTCATGCCTCAACCTCCTCGGCGGCATTCATTATTAGGGCTTGGCAATCGTTTTTATTGCCAAGCTTAACTCTTGTGCCAGAGCGCCCATTCCCCGCGGCGCACTGGAAAAATTCCCTGACTCGTGGGCCTTTTCAGCATGGTCCACGAAAGCGGAGCCTACGACAACCCCATCGGCTATTTTAGCCATTTCTGCAGCCTGTACGCCAGTTTTGACCCCAAAACCAACGCAGACAGGCAGTCCTGAAACGCGTTTAGCCATTTCGATGTTCCCGGAAATCGCTTTCGGATCAGCGCTTCCCGCCCCGGTGACCCCCGTCACAGCAACAAAATAGAGGAAACCACTCGCTCCTTCGGCGACTTTTGCCATGCGGGCTTCGTGGGTTGTCGGTGTCGCCAAGCGGATGACAGACAGGTCGTGCTTTGCGTATTCCTCACGCAGCTCGCCATCCTCTTCGGGCGGCAAATCCACCAGAATCGTACCATCAATGCCCGATTCCGCTGCCGCGCTGGCAAATTCGCCATAGCCCATGCGGAAAACAGGATTGGCATAGCCCATCAAAATCAGTGGGGTCGTCTGGTCTTCCTCACGAAAACGCGCAGCCAGTTTAAGCGTGTCGCGCAGTGTCGTGCCATTGGCCAGCGAACGCAGGCCGGCTTTCTGGATGGACGCACCATCGGCCATGGGGTCGGTGAACGGGGCGCCAAGCTCGATAATGTCCGCACCATTGTCGCGCAGCGCTTTCATCGCCTCGAAACTGGTTTCCAGATCAGGATCGCCGGCCATGATGTAAGTGACCAAAGCGGCGCGGTTCTCGCCCTTGGCTCGGGCGAAGGCATCAGAAATTCGGGAAGTAGGCATCAGGTGTCCGTGTTCTCGTGAACCCACGCCTCATAAGGCGCATTCGCCTGAATGCAAGGCAAAGCCACCATTGCAGGCACATCGTAAGGATGGTGTGTCAGGACCAGTGCTTCAACACGGTCCCAGTTCGCTTTGGGCGCTTTCAGCCAGAGAATGAACTCAAACGCCTGTTCCACCACACCTTTCCAGCGATAGGTGGAAGACACCGGCCCTTCCAGATTTGCGCAGGCTGCCAGCCGATGCTCTATCGCAGCATCGCCAATCTCTTCGGCCACGCGGCGAGAGGGACAGGTAATGCGAATGAGAAGAAGGTCTGTCACATCAATCCCCCAGAGACTTCATTCAGATGAAATACAGTGAGCATCTTACACCGTCTCAGTCCACCGCGTCATGGCAGACGACACAAATCTTGTTGCCATCCAGATCCCGAAAATACGCGCCGTAATAGTTCGGATGATAGAGCGGGCGCAAACCCGGCGTGCCTTCATCCTGCCCCCCCGCGGTTATGGCCAGAGCGTGTACCGCGTCAACTGCAGAACGCGTCGGTGCAAGAAAGGCGACCATCTGGCCATTTCCGGGTTCATGCGGCGCGCCATTGGTTGGCCGTGTCAGCGCAATCAATGGCCGGTCCATGTCCGGACCCTTCCACATAGTGAAAGGGTCCGAACGCTCAAACGGCACGCGCACATGACCAAGCGCCTGCATGATCGGCTCATAAAACGCGATCGCGCGATCTAGATCATTCGTACCGAGCGTAATGTGGGAGATCATATCTCTTTCCCTTTTATGGCGTTCTTACCAGAGCCCTCAGAACCCTGTAGGCCCGGCGAACATTGTCCCGGTCACCCAGACGCGCGCCAGCGACGCAAATAATACAGCGCAGCAGAGGTTCACCAATGTTCCCAACAAATAGTAGGACGGCCGCGCCTTGATCTCTTCCTTCCGGACAAATTGCTTGGCACCGATGATAATCGCCAATGCGCTGAAAGCCCCCGCAAAGACCAGGACGAAGATCAGCAGCGTCTCACAAAATCCGATCCAGAAGCCCGTAGATTTGATGTCGAAAACCGCTTTTGACGAGCTTTCTGGCAGCATGCCGTGTAAGACAGGGTGTTGCTGCGTGCCCGGAGCTCCGGGACGCGTGCCGTCATCCAGCTTTGGAATCCCGATGCGGATGATCAGCGTCGAAAGAACAAAGCTGGCCACCAGACACACGCCGCCTGCCAGCAGCAAGCGAGCAACTTCAAACAGATCCATCGGCATGACCAAGAGCGCCCTCCTGCAAGGCTTTCAAGCGCTGACGTAAAGTCAAATCCAGCGCGAGGGCAAGGTCGGCCTGCCCCCGCTTTGCGGCCGTGGAGATTGATTGCTCGAACTTTTCAAGCCGCCGGGCAATATCAATCTGCGACATTCCGCTACCTAGAAGCCGAAACACCTCATACTGGTAGTCCGTCATAGCCTGGCGCAATCCGTCCGCCGCATTCGCCAGTACGGTCAGGGTCTGATCTTCCAGTGCGCTTGCGACATGCCACGTGCAAAATGCATCGCGCTTCTTAAGCTCCAGCAAGGCATCATTCGCGGTTTGAAAGGCCGGGCCGCCCATTTGCCTCATCGTATCGGCTGCATTGCCAATGTGATCATAAGCTATTGCCACACGAAACTCCGTGGCTCCGCGCAAGGCATCCCTCAAATGGTCTATAACGTCATAAATCCGGGCCGGTGTGTGAAACAGGCCAGCAAACTCGTCGCCATAATTGACTTCCATAGGCAGAACGAGATCTGCCGCATAAGTCTGCGACACCTGGGATACAGCCTGAATCAGGCGGTTGATCGCCACAGGGGCGATCTTTCCAGCAGGTTGGGTAGACCGTTTGAGGTCTCCCAAGACGAGATAGTAAGGGCGTTGAAGGTCCACAAATCATCCATAATCGATTGATATGCAAGAATCAATCAATTATGGATGACACTTCAAATATCAATCAAAAATGATTGATGTATGGAGTCACATATCTACACCGAGCGCCTTGGCGACGGAGAACACGTCCTTATCGCCCCGGCCGCACATATTCAGAATGATCAGGCCGTCCGGCCCCAGCTCCTTGGCGGCCTCACCCACGCGCGCAATGGCGTGAGAAGGCTCAAGCGCCGGAATGATACCCTCAAGGCGCGTGCAAAGCTGGAACGCCTCAAGCGCCTCAGCGTCAGTACAAGAAAGATACTCAGCTCGTCCTGTATCCCGCAGGAAGGCGTGCTCCGGCCCGATCCCGGGATAGTCGAGACCGGCAGAGATGGAATGCGCATCCACGATCTGGCCGTCATCCGTCTGCAGAAGGTAGGTCTTGTTGCCATGCAGAATGCCCGGCTTGCCGCCATTCAGGGCCGCCGCATGCTCGCCGGTTTCAATGCCGTGGCCCGCCGCTTCAACCCCAAGCAGGCGAACGCTTTCGTCTTCCAGGAAGGGATGGAAAAGGCCAATCGCATTGGACCCGCCGCCAATGCACGCCATGACGGCATCCGGCAGGCGGCCTTCCCGCTCAAGAATCTGGGCCCGCGCTTCCTTGCCGATCACGCTCTGGAAATCACGCACCAGTTCCGGATACGGATGAGGCCCTGCCGCCGTGCCGATGCAGTAGAATGTGTCTTCCACATTCGTCACCCAGTCACGCAGGGCTTCGTTCATTGCGTCCTTCAGCGTTCCGGTGCCGGAAGAGACAGGCACGATCTCGGCACCCAGCAGACGCATGCGGAAGACGTTCGGCTTCTGGCGCTCAACATCGGTTTCGCCCATGAAGACCACGCATTTCAGGCCAAAGCGCGCGCAGATGGTTGCCGTGGCAACGCCATGCTGGCCTGCCCCGGTCTCCGCAATGATGCGCGTCTTGCCCATACGCATGGCCAGCAGAACCTGGCCCAGGCAGTTATTGATCTTGTGCGCGCCGGTATGGTTCAGCTCGTCGCGCTTGAAGTAGATCTTCGCGCCGCCGAAATGCTCGGTCATACGCTCGGCAAAGTAAAGCGGAGACGGGCGGCCGACATAATGGGTCCACAAATCGTCCATCTGGGCCTTGAAGGCCGGATCTTCCTTGGCCTTGCGGTACTCGGCCTCCAGCTCAAGGATGAGCGGCATCAGCGTTTCGGCCACATACCGACCGCCAAACTCTCCAAAACGGCCATTCACGTCAGGCCATTGGTCCCATGTATTCCGCAAATCCATTTGTCCTGCTTTCCTTGCAATCACGCGTGTGTACTTAGACCGAAGGGCTGGCCAAGGAAAGCGCAGCGATGAAACCCGGCTGCGACAGACCGGCTTTCCTATTGCGCTTTCGCCGCCTCAATGAAGGTCTGTACCAGCGCGCGGTCCTTGAGACCCTTCAGCCGCTCGACACCTGAAGAGACATCGACGGCTGGCGCGCCGGTTAACCGGATGGCCTCGCCCACATTATCCGGCGTCAGCCCGCCGGCCAGCAGCCACGGCTTCGGCGCACCCCAGCCTTGCATAAGCGTCCAGTCAAAAGCGAGGCCATGACCGCCAGTGCGGTCAGCGCCTTCTGGCGGTTTGGCATCAATGAGCAGGCGATCTGCCGCCGTATAGAGTGCGGCCCGCTCCAGATCCTCAGACGTTGCTACGCCCATGGCTTTCCAGACCTCTGCACCCGTTGCCGACTTGATCTCCGCCACACGGTCAGGCGTTTCTGATCCGTGCAGCTGCAAGGTGCGGATACCCAGCGCAACGATCCGCTCAATCTGGGCATCATCGGGATTGACCAGAAGCGCGACGGGCACAGAGCGGCCGGCCTGCATAAGCAATGTCGCGGCGGCCGCCTCTGTCACATAACGGGGGCTCGCCTCAACGAACACAAAGCCGATCCAATCTGCCCCCTTCTGCGCAGCAAAGCGCACGAGGTCCGGATCGGTCAAGCCGCAAATCTTTACCTGGGTCATGGCAAGGGCGTTACGTCAGGCAGGGCCTGCGGGTCAATTGCCCATGGTTAAATCCAGAAATCTATTTAAGGATCGCTGCGAAGAAAATACGCCCGGAATCCTTCGGCGCGATTTCCTGGCTGAAGGTCCAGCGCATGTGCGTAATCTCTTCAGGAATTTCCAGATGCGCCGGCGTGGCACTGTCAGACACCAGGCGCGCACCGGAAATATATGTCTTGCCGCCATCGACCGAGAAATCCACAAAGGCTTCGTCATATTCCGCAACCGCGGAGTCTTCCAGCAGGCTGACATCTTCCGGCACAGGCAGAGTCAGAACAACATCCGTCGCGGGCTGTTCGCTATCATTGATATAGGTGACTGAGTAGAAAAGCTGCTCGCCAGGTTTCACTTCGTCCGCAGGCAGCAATTCCATTTCGACACCGCCTTCCTCGTCTTCAATCACGATGGCGCGTTCAACAGTCTGCTCTACGACCAGATCCTGAGCGAAGGCTGGAAGTCCGATCATGAGGGTTCCGGCAAGAGAGGCGGCGACACGCTTCAGCATGGCAAAATCCTTGGCAAGGGCTTGATAGATAGATGCCCAGAATTCACCCAAATCGTTAATATTAACTCAAAATCCGTAAAGTATTTTCCCTGCCACAGATTAATCTTTGCACGCCCAATTCAATAGCGGACAGGTTCAGCCGGTGTCCTACAGCATTGATCCTGTTTCCACATAACGCTGATGCCAGGACAGCGCTTCATTCAGCAAAGTTGGCGCATGCTGGCCGAAGGAATTCTGCCTTGCCCGCTTATAGTAATCTTGGATCGCATTGCGATAGGACGGGTGCACACAATTCTTGACAATCACATCAGCGCGCTGCTTCGGGCTGAGACCGCGCAGATCCGCCAGTCCCTGTTCGGTCACGATCACCTGCACATCCTGATTGATATGATCGACATGAGACACCTTCGGCACAATAGCTGAAATTTTGCCGCCCTTGGCCGTGGACGGGCTCATGAAAATAGACACATAGGCATTGCGAGCGAAATCGCCCGAACCGCCAATTCCGTTTTGAATGCGCGATCCCATGACATGGGTTGAGTTCACATTGCCGAAAATGTCGGCCTCGATCATGCCATTCATCGCGATGCAGCCAAGCCGGCGAACCAGTTCCGGATGGTTGGAGATTTCCTGCGGGCGCAGGATCAGCTTGTCGCGGAACTTCATCGCATCGCGGTTGAAGCGCAGGGCAGCCTCCGGCGACAGTGAGAACGCAGTTGCAGACGCCATACGCAGCTTGCCCTCCTCCAGCAGGTCCAGCATGCCGTCCTGAATAACTTCCGTATACGCCGTCATGTCTCCATAAGGTGCATCCATCAGACCGGACAGAACCGCATTGGTGACATTCCCGACACCTGATTGCAGCGGCAACAGGGAATGCGGCAAGCGCCCGACCTTCACCTCATGGGCAAAGAAGTCCAGCAAGTGCCCGGCAATGGCAATCGCGACATCGTCCGGTTCAGCGAAGGGCAGGTTCCTGTCTGGCGCATCTGTTTCAACAATGGCGACAATCTTGTCCGGATTAACCCGGAAATGCTTTTCCCCGATCCGGTCATCCGGACGCACGAGCGGAATGGGTTTCCGGTTCGGTGGCAGCGCCGTGCCATAATAGATATCGTGCATCCCGTTGAGCGCTTCGCTTTGCCAGCGATTGACCTCAAGAATGATTTTGTCGGCCTGGTCGAGCCAGGTCTTGTTATTGCCAATCGAGGAAGACGGGATCAGCGCGCCGTCTTCGGTAATGCCGGAAACTTCTACGACGGCGGTATCCAGCTTTCCCAGAAAGCCCTGCCAGGCCATCGGAGCCACCTGGCTAAGGTGCAGATCAAAATAGTTCATCTCGCCCGCATTGATCTTTTCACGTGCAATGGGGTCTGAATTGTAAGGCAGGCGGAACTCGATTCCGTCGGCCTTGGCCAGCGCGCCATCCAGTTCGGGGCCGGTCGACGCCCCACTCCAGATCTTCACCTTGAAGGGATTGCCCGCTGCATGTTCCGCCTCAATGCGTCCTGCCAGGGCCAGCGGAACGGATTTCGGATAACCAGAGCCGGTAAAGCCACTCATCCCGATTGTCGTGCCATTAGTGATCAAGCTCGCGGCGTCTTCAGCGCTCATTATGCGGTCACGCAAGGCGGGATGCTGGATTCGGCTGGTCGTCATATTTGTTCCCTTTGAAGCATGGCGTCGGGCCTACCCGGCTGGGCATACTTTACCGATGATATGGCAGAATTTCGAACCAAGCCTGAGAGCACGCCGGATAGGCTTTGTCATCTACTGGCAGGTATGCACAATTGCAGATCGATGGGCCCGGCGCATGCAGTGACAACAAGCCATATCCTGTCTGAAAGATCTGCTGGCGGTGAGACAGGGATTCGAACCCTGGAGACTATTGCTAGCCTACACACTTTCCAGGCGTGCGCCTTCGACCACTCGGCCACCTCACCGCGCTCAGCAGAATGGAGGCCAATAGCGGATGACCATGCAGATCGCAAGACCGTGATTGCCGTTCTGGGCAGCCAAACCCATATCAGCTGCAGAAAGGGAAAACTGACATGCTGTTTTCAAAGAAACCTGCGACCCTGCCGGATGCTGAGAGCGCCCTTCCCGGACGCTCTTCCCCCATACCGACAGCAAGTACACATTATGTCTTCGGACGTGACCTTCAGGGTCCTGTGCCAGATGGCTATGAAACCGCCGTCTTCGGGATGGGCTGTTTCTGGGGCGCCGAACGCAAGTTCTGGCAACAGGAGGGCGTCTGGGTGACCCGGGTCGGCTATGCCGGCGGCATCACGCCCAACCCGACCTATGAAGAAGTCTGCTCCGGTGGCACAGGCCATACGGAAATCGTGGAAGTCATCTTCAATCCGGAAGAGGTGAGCTTTGCGGAGCTGATGAAGCTGTTTCTGGAAAACCATGACCCGACCCAAGGCATGCGCCAGGGTAATGACATCGGCACGCAATACCGCTCCGCCGTCTACACAACTTCTGATGCGCAAGCCGAAACGGCCCATGAAATGATTGCGGCCTATGAAAAGGCGCTTGCCGCGTCCGGCCATGCCGCACAAATCACGACGGAAGTTAAGCCTCTGGACAAGGTGTATCTGGCTGAAGACTATCACCAGCAATATCTGGCGAAGAACCCGAACGGTTATTGCGGCATTGGCGGCACAGGCGTCTCTTGCCCCATGGGCTTGGGCGTTACATCCTGACGCTTGCCTAGGCCCCGAAATTCACGGCAAATCGCTTGCGCGTCTCCAGCATGTTCTTGGCCTTGGCCATCGTGTCAGAGACCGTTTGCGCGCGCTGGATCGTCGGATCGGCCTGCAGGGCCTCAATCACTTTTGACAGGTGGGAGATCGCATCTTCCACCTGTTTTCGGTCGAACTGCACCATGGAGCGGGCAATGAGCGCTCGGCCGATATCCATGTGGGACTGAACCACCCGCCACGAATCCCTGTCGGTCTGCGCGGCCTGCAGATGTGCCCGACGTAGACGCAGCACCCGGTCGAGCGCGTCCAGGTCTCCGGCTTGCTCTGCAACATGCACGCCCGTTGCACAGAAATCTGCCTCCAGTCTGCGTAGCAAAGCGGGCGACAATGACGCGCAATCATCCAGCATTTCGCCAAGCGCTTCTGCCAAGAGTTTCATCTTTTCCGCTCGGAAAGATTGCGGATTGGCCAGGGCGGGCTGCAATTCCCGGGCGAGGAAATACGCCGCTATGCGCGGCAGCTGTCCATCCAGATCCTTCATGCGGCCCGGCAGTGCGAGCGTGAAAGGCCGTGCCTCTTCCGCACGCAGGCCGCCGCCGCGGCTAAGGCCGTGGATCAGAAACCCTTCATTGCGGCGGCCCGTGCGCTCTGTCCACAGGAACATGTCAGCCTGGGACACGATCATCCGCCGCCGTGCTCTGGCCAGTGCCCGGCCTTCCAAACCGCCCGGGATAGGCGATGTGCGAAACAACTTGAACGGCGCGCCGAAGATGAAGGCACCCAAATGGTCCTGCAGCGCCGACATCAACCATTTGCCTGCCTTGCGGCCGGACAGTCCGCGTGGCGGGGCAAGCAGGATACGATAACCGGGGGATTTGTCCTTCGCGGCCCTGCGAAGACCTGACTCCATTATGGCCCGGCGCATGGCCTTGGCCAGCAAGACAAACAGGATAACGACCACTGCGGCGATGATGAGCAGCATCATCACAAAGCCGAATGCAGCCATCTCTCCTCCGGGCAGGACATGCTCCTGAACCCAGGTTTCTGCTGTATCAAACCATGCAAGCACAGGCATTCAGGGCGGACCTCCTGTCTACCCGTGCGATACGGTTCTTGCTTGATGCATGCAACTGATAAACGCTGTTCAGCTCGCCTGTCAGATGATTACACTCGCCTTTCAGGCAACAGTTCGGGCAAGAAGGGCAGCAATGCCACAGGGCGATTTCATTACACGGTTTGCGCCTTCACCCACCGGGCATTTGCATCTCGGCCATGCGGCCTCGGCTTTTTGCGTGTGGGATCATGCGCGCGCCGCTGGCGGACACGTTCTGCTGCGCATGGAAGACATCGACCAGACACGCTGCAGGCCGGAATACGAGGCCTCGATTCTGGAAGACTTGGCCTGGCTGGGCCTGAACTGGGAGGGCGCCATCCGGCGCCAGTCAGAACATTTTGAGGAGTATGAAGCCTGCCTTGAAGGCCTACAAGCGCGTGGTCTGATCTATCGCTGCTTCAAGACGCGACGCGAGATCGCGGAAATTCTGGACGCCGAGCCGGTTTCAGACACGACCGCCTATATCGGCGCCTCTCTTGCCCCCTCAGAGGAGGCAGAGCGGCTTGAGCGCGGAGACGCTTTTGCCTGGCGGCTATCCCTGTCTGCGGCGCGGGACACGCTTGGCCCAGCATTTAAAGAACTTGCCTATACCGAATTCGGCTCAAATGGCTTGCAGAGCATTAAGGCAGACCCCACGCCGTTTGGCGATGTTGTGCTGGGACGCAAGGAAACCCCAACCAGCTATCATCTTGCCTGCTGCCATGATGACGCCCTTCAGGGCATCACCCATATCATACGCGGAGAGGACATCAGAGAGATGACTTCCGTTCATAGCCTGTTGCAGGCCCTGATGGATTGGCCGCAGCCACTTTATCACTTTCATCCGCTCGTCATGGGACCGGATGGCAAGAAACTGTCCAAACGGTTTGGCGACAGGGGATTGCGTGCATGGCGTGAAGACGGCAAGACGCCGAAAGACATTCGCGCAATGACAGGCATTTCATGACAAGCGTAGATATTTCACCACCCGCTCAGCGGGAATGGCTCGGTGTGCTCATGCTGATGGGCGGCGCTATCGCCGTTGGCTTTGCACCGATCGCCTTGAGGCTTGGTCTTGAGGATATGGGCCCACAGGCCATTGCATTCTGGCGCTATGTGTTCGCCCTGCCCGTCCTGCTGATCCTTGTCGTGCTGTTTGAGCGCCGGGCCCCGGCCAAGCCCAATATATTTGCCATTCTGGCTGGCATCTGCTTCGCCCTTGATATCGGCTTCTGGCATTGGTCCCTCACCCTTACCAGCGTCTCCAATGCCACCTTCATCGTGAATATTGGCAGCGTGTGCGTCGGCTTTCTGGCCTGGCTGTTCCTGAAGGAACGCCCCGCGCCGATCTGGTTCCTGGCAGTTGTTTTGGCCGTCGCCGGCGCAGCTGCTCTTTCGCTTGGCGGACAAACCGACAAGGGCGCCTCCTTTGAGGGGGACCGTATCGCCATCATCGCCGCGCTGTGCGTGTCGGGCTATTTTCTCTGCTCGAAGCTGGCACGCCGCAGCATGAACGGGCTGGAAACCCTGTTCTGGCTGACCCTTGTCGAGGCCGTCGTGGCCGCTGGCATGGTAATGGCCTTTGGCGAAAGCTTCATGCCGGAAGACCTTTCGGGCTTCAGAGTGCCGATGATCCTCGGCATCTTCATTCACGTCATCGGCCAGGGCCTGATTATCACCGGGCTGGGCCGTGCGCCGACTTCTGTCGCAGGCGTGATCATTCTGTTGCAGCCAGTCGTCGCGGCTGCCGTTTCATGGAAGGTCTTCGGAGAAACACTTACCTCTCTGCAAGCATCCGGCGGCCTGCTGATCCTGTTCGCTGTCTGGCTGGCCCAGCGCGGACGCAAACCTCAGGCGATCGACTGAACATCTAACGCAGCATTACTGTCACGAAATGCGTCTATGCCCGCCACAAAGTCATATTACCGGAGATCTATCATGCGCCGCATTGCCCTTTCCCTTGTTTCATTGACCGCCCTAAGCGTCGCAGGATGTGTCTCCCCTGCGGAAACGGTATCTGTTGCAGATGCGCCGCAACCTGGCCTGACCCTGCACCGCAATGGTGCGACACCCGTTCAGGCAGAAGATGCCTACTTCCAGTCCGCTGCGGCCTCCGTTCAAAACAGAATCGCAACGCGCGGCATAAAACCTGCGAAGAATGTCATCCTGTTTGTAGGCGATGGTATGAGCATTCCGACCATCACGGCAGCCCGTATCTATGCCGGCCAGAAACGCGGACTGGATGGTGAGTCCTACAGCCTGACGATGGACACGCTGCCGCACATGGCGCTGTCCAAAACATATAGCAATGATTTCCAGGTTGCAGATTCCGCCTCAACCGCCACAGCCATGATGACCGGCGTGAAAGTGAACTCCCGCACGCTGGGTGTGCGCAAGGACGCCTATTTCGGTAATTGCGCCAGTATCGAAGACAATGGCACGGACTCCATCTTCGAGCTGGCCGAACGCGCTGGCCTGGCTACAGGGATCGTGTCCACCGCCCGCCTGACACACGCCACACCGGGCGCCACCTATTCCGAAACCCCCAGCCGCGACTGGGAAGACGACACAAACTTGAAAGGCGTCGCAGGCGACTGCCGTGATATTGCCCGCCAGCTGATCGAATGGCCGGAAGGCGATGGTTTTGAAGTCGCCATGGGTGGTGGGCGCGCGCACTTCATGACGGTGGAAGAGGCTGACCCGGAAGAAGAAGGCCGTACGGGTAACCGTGAAGATGGCCGCGATCTGACCGCGGAATGGGTCGCGAAGTCCCCGCAGCACACTTACATCACCGACCTTGCCGGTTTCGAAGCCACCGATTTTGCCTCCGATGTGAAAGTTCTCGGTCTCTTCGACAGCTCTCACCTGCAATATGACATGGACCGCCCGAATGATCCGGCAGGTGAGCCGTCTCTTTCCGAACTGACCCAGGCAGCCATCACACGCCTTTCCCAGAACCC
>Ga0070727_10000473_pt1 | contig 48338 bp, 45 predicted proteins | sample tdAd472_FD_66722 | JGI IMG/M metagenome (GOLD analysis project Ga0070727, IMG submission 66722) | Marine sediment microbial communities from the Atlantic coast under amendment with organic carbon and nitrate - tdAd47.2 | ecosystem: Environmental > Aquatic > Marine > Coastal > Sediment | place... | reverse complement strand
TTCATGCTGGCCTTGCTGCGGAAGCTGACCTTGGTCAGATTCGGCTCGACCTGCGTGAGCAACGCGGACACCTCAACCGTCCGCACCGCTTTGGGTAGATCGACCAGCCCGCCGGTGAGCGAAAGATCCGCGCCGGTCTCCTCGAAATCCGCGGGCGACAGGCACATGATCGCGCCCTGCGCACCGGCAACCAGTTCCATGCTCTTCATCGCCCGCTGCATGATCAGCAGACGCTCCGGCGGGTCGCTCTGCTCGGTCTGCAGGAACAGACGTGAATGGTCGACCCCGGCATCGATCAGGTCCGCCGCGATCCGGAACGTGCTCGAACGGACCGAGGGGTGCTTAAACCAGCCGGTGTCGGTTGCCATGCCCAGGTACACCGCCCGGGCGATCGGGAGCGGCAGCTGCGCGATCGACGGCAGTCCGAGCAGGTTGAACGTCACGTCCGCAGCGATTTGGGCCGCGGCGGGCGCGTGCGTGTCGATGTGGCGTAGCGCCGCCACTTCCGGGTCGCCGTGGGCGTGGTGATCGATCAGAACCGTTTTGTCCGCACGCGTCCGCAGAAAGGCCTCGGAGGCCGCGAGCTGCGACCACGAGCCGGTATCGACGACCACGACGGTGTCGGCGTTCTTGACCCGGTCATCAGACCAGGCGGGGTCATCGGCCTTGCCTTCGAGCACCCGATACGGCGTGTCGGCGATCACGCAATCGAATCGGTCCGTCCACGGCGGATCGAACAGCACGATCGCCTTCTTGCCCAAGGCGATCAGGGCCTGCGCGATAGCGACCGACGAGCCGACCGCGTCGCCATCGGGCTTTCCGTGCGTCAGCACGACCGCGCTGTCAGATCGGCGCAGGCGATCGACGATCTGATCGACCGTCGCGTTCGAGGCCCACGCCTGTTCAGTTCGGTCCGTCGTCTGGCTCAACCGCCCACTCCTTCCGGGTGTGACTCGAACAGAGTGGACGCCCGCTCGACATCACGGGCCATCTGTACGCACAAATCCGCCGCCGAATCATACTTGGCCTGATCGCGGAGCCACGCTCTGAACCGAACCGAGATCGGCCAGCCATACTCCTCAAGGCCCTCGGCGAGCGGGCCCGCCCAATCGACCACGAACACCTCCATCGTGCGGTTCATTCGGTTGAACGTCGCCCGAGGCCCGATGTGGATCGCCGCGGGTCGAACGGTCCCATCGGGAAGGGTCGCATCGCCCGCGTAGATCCCGTCGCGCGGGAGCATGGTCTGTGTCTCGATGTTCGCCGTGGGATAGCCGAGCAATCGCCCGCGTTGGTCGCCCCGGCGAACGATCCCCGAGACAAGGTGCGGACGACCGAGCACACACGCGGCATCACCGACGCGCCCCTGTTCCAGCAGCCAGCGCACGACCGTGCTCGATGCTCGCACAATCGATTGATCCGCGAGCGATACATCCACCTCGTCCACAACTTCCACATCGAAACCGACCCGCTGGCCGATCGCTCTGAGTTTCTCGTTGTCCCCGGACCTCGCCTTCCCGAACCGGAAGTCCGGGCCCTCGACGAACACGAGCGGCGCGTACCGCTCCACCACCCAGTCGACGAACGCCTCCGGGCGTCTGCCCAGAAGGTCGGCTGTCGGCTCGAGTGCCTCGACCTCGTCGGCGCCGGCCTCCCGGAGCAGTTCAACCCGTCGGTCGAATGCGGTCAGGCGGGCTGGTGCCGCTTCGGGGCGCAACTTCGACATCGGGTGCGGAAAGAACGACAGCGCGACGACCTTCCCGGCCTGACCGACGCGGTCTCTCGCGACCTGGATCAGGCGACGGTGGCCCATGTGCACACCGTCGAAACTGCCGATCGTCACGGCCACGGGAGTGCGATCTTGGGATGACGAGCCGAGGTCCATTACGCCAAAGGTACGCGTCCCGCCGGATTCGGGCCAGTTCGACTCGCGGTCCGACGCCCAACGATCTATTGTTCGCGCGATGTCCCACTCCGCAGATGCCGCCACACGACTGCTCGACCCGCTACGGGGCCATCGTCGCCTGCTCCTCGTGGTCGCCGCTTCGACGGAGGCGTGCCGCGTCGTCGAGGGCGTAACAGGCTCGCGCCCCGAGACCCTTCGCGTGCTATGGCAGCCGCAGGAGCTTGATGATCGGGTCTCTCTCCTTCTGACCGGGGTGGGCAAGGCGAACGCGGCGGGGGCCGTCGGTCACGCGCTGTCGCGCGAATCCTTCGGGGCCGTCGTGTCGCTCGGTATAGGTGGCTCGCTCCCGACCGACGAATCGGGGAGTTCCTTCCATCACGAGATCGGCGACATCATCCGCTGCGAGCAGAGCGTATTCGCGGACGAAGGGGTGATTTCGGACGACGGTTGGCAATCCATGGCCGATCGTGGGTTTGGTCCCAGAACGAACCTGTCCGAGCCCGCATCAATGGGAGTCGGTTCCGACTCGCGCGCCCTCGAATTGCTTGCCGGGCGATTTCCCGACCTGGGATCCGCCGCCACCGTTTCGACCTGTTCGGGAACGGCCGAAGCTGCCTGGAACACCGCCGCTCGCAGCGGCTGCACGGTTGAAGCGATGGAGGGTGCCGCCGTCGGCCTCGCCGTGCTGCGCAGCTCGCCAGAAACACCCTTCGTCGAACTCCGGGTCATCAGCAACCGCACCGGCACCGATCAGCGCTGGGACCTTCCCTACGCGTTGGACCGCCTGACCGACCTTGCCTCGGCCCTATAACGCCGATCGCCCGGTCGCGCCCAGCGGTCGTTCGGTCTGCGCCGCTCAGGAAACCGAGGCGACGGGCCGTGCACCCCGAGCGACTGAACCGGTTTCCCACCCAGACCGATCCTCCCAGTCGGAGCGCGTACGCGCCCGGGGTGCCCCAGAAGGAGGCATCCTCGCGGACGGAGGTTTGCCCATATGTCTCTGGGATTGTCCAAAGGCACCATCTCACCCATCGCGATTGACTTCGGTGTCGCGTCGTTGAAGGTCCTGCAACTCGCCGACGGCGATGCGCCGTTCGTCGTCGCGTCCGCGTATCTCGAAACCCCGTCGGAACTGCTCGCCAAGGATTCCGAACGGCTCCAGTATCAGTTCTCAGCCCTCCCCAAGTTGCTCAAAGGCAAAGGGTTCAAGGGCAAGCGGGCCGTCTTCTCGGTCCCGGCCTCCCAGACTCTCGTCCACCACTTCATGCTCCCCACCGGCACGGGTGTGTCTCGCGACGAATTGCTCGCCCAGCAACTGGTCACGGTCGCGCAGCGTGACCCATCGAGCATGATTCTTCGCGAGTTCGGAACCGGTGAGATCATCCGAGGCGGGCAGAAGCACGAATCCGTCCTTTGCATCGCCATGGCCCGCGAGTCCGTCCTCCAGCACATGGAGGCGCTCAAGTCCTGCCGCCTCGAGACCGTCGGTGTGCAGAGCGAGCACCTCGCGATGCTCCGCGTGTTCGACCCGATCACACGGCGCGCATCCGATCGCGAGATGTTCTCGCTGTACATCGATCTGGGCTACGGTTCGACCAAGGTGGTCATCGCCAAAGGGCGCGACCCCATCGCCGCCCGCACCATCGCGATCGGTGGGCGTGACCTCGACATCTCCTCGGCCAAGGCCACCCGCTGCTCCATCGCCCAGGCCCGCGAGCGTCGATGCCGACGCATGGACGGGTACGACGCGGTGAACCGTGTCTTCTGGCCGGCAACCGGCGTCCAGACACTGGGTCCTGCCCGGCCGGAGACGAGCGCAAAGCAACCGGAGACGGCCACCGCAACGAGCAATGACCGTCGTGAGGGCGCCACCCCGCCCGGACACATCGAAGTGGCTGAGAACTCCGGATCCGACCGGCCGGCGGCTTGTGCGGCGATGCAGTCGCTGCTGGATGAGATCTCGCTTTCCACGGGGTATCTGGAGTCGCTGTACCCCGATAGGGCCATCCAGAGAATCGTCTTCGTCGGAGGCGAAGCACGCATGGCAGACGCCTGCGAGCTGATCAGCACCGCGCTCGGCATCCCGGCCCAGATCGCCAGCCCCACTTCGACGCTCGACCCGAAGGGCGCGAGCGACGACACCGACTTCACAGTCCCGCAGCCCGGCTGGTCCGTGGCCGTGGGCCTCTGCGTCTCCCCCACCGACCTCTAAGCGAACGACCGAAGCGAGGAACACCCACATGCTCAAACGACAGCAAAAGCCCGGTGGATCCAAGGGGAGTTTCCTCCCCGAGGACTACCTCGCGCGGAAAGCAGAGCGCCGCACGAACATCTTCGCCGTGACCATGTTCACCGTCGTCATGTTCGGCGTCATCGGCGCGTTCTTCGTTACCAACCGCCAGTGGAACGATGTCCACCTGCACCAGCGCACCGTGAACGTCCAGTTCGCTCAGGCGGCGGAGAACATCAAGCAACTCGAAGAACTCGAACAGCAGAAAGCCGAACTCCTCGAGAAGGCGGACCTCACGACCGCGCTCGTCGAGCCGATCAACCGCTCGGTGCTTCTCGCCGAGATCATCAACCGGGCCCCTGCCCGCACGACGATCCTCGAGATCGAACTCGAGAGCAAGCGTCTGGACCGCGCGATCCCCCGGCGCACGACCAAGGACAACGCAGGCGACAGCCTGACCAAGAAGTCCGCCAAGAGCAAGAACAAGAAGCAGGATGACGAGGCTCCGGTCATTCTCGCCCCGCGATACGAATCGACCCTCGCGATTGTCGGTGTAGTCCCTCGCAACACGGACGTCGCCCGGTACCTCGCCGCACTCCAACGCTGCGAGTTGCTCCGCAATGTCGAGATGATCCAGACGGAGAAGACGACGATCCGTGAGCGCGAGGTGTTCAAGTTCCGCATCGAAGCGGGCCTGAACCCCAGTTCCGACGCGTCCCGCATCGAACCGCTCCTGCGCAAGCGCATGAGCAAGGACCAGATCATGGCCATCGAGAACCCCGACGGCGATTTCTTCAACTCCTTCGAGGGCGGGTTCAACTTCGAGACCGTGACCGTGCCGACCGAGGAGGACCCGCTGTGAACTTTGGAATCCGAGAACTCATCTTCGTTGGCGTGCTCCTCGCCATGCCGATCAGCTCGTACTGGTTCGTGTTCAAGCCACGCAACGAGCAGATCAGCCAGGCCCGCAAGGAAATCGAGCACAAGGAACTGCTGCTCGAGAAGCTTCGCGAGGCGACTGCGCAGAGCGAAGGCCTTGCTCGTGAGAACGCGGAGATCATGCGCGAGATCGAACTCGTGCAGTCTCGCCTGCCTTCCGACAAGGAAGTCGATGTCATCCTGCGACAGGTCGCCGAGCTGGCGACGCAGAACAACCTCAAGCTCGACCGCGTCCGAGCCGGACGCGCAATCACCGCGACCAGCTACATGGAGCAGCCGCTCGAGATGCTCATCACGGGCAACTTCGACGACTACTACAACTTCATGCTTGAGCTCGAACAGCTCAAGCGAATCACTCGCCTTCCCCAGATGAAGCTCAAGGCCGCGCGTGAGCAGAACGGCCAGATGCAGGCCGAGTTCACCCTGAGCATCTACTTCGAGCCCACCAGCAGCATCGCCTCGGCAGACAGGAGCTCCAAATGAGCCTGCGCATCCCCGGCATGAACGGATCTGGAGACTCGCAGGACCAACCGCTCAGCGGTTCCGGCGAGCTCGACCTCTCGGCCGATCTGGAGTCCTCAGAATCCGGGGGCGGCCTGCTCTCGGAGCTTTCCGGCGGCGAATCGTTCTCGACCTCCGCCTCGGCGCCGAAGAAGAGCAGCGCCGGCGTCCTGCTCATGGTGATTGTCGTGGCCGTGGCTGGCGGTGCGCTCTACGCCATGCGCCACATCGGGATGACCGGCCTTCCCGAGTTCGGCGAGGAGATCAAGATCAACTACCCCCTCGAGCAGTCGGACAAGAAGTTCGAAGAGGACTATCAGGAACTCCTGCAGGACCTCCGCAGCGCCGACGAAGTTGTTCAGGTTCCGCTGACCGAGGTCGTCATGAACCCTTTCACCTGGAAGGGCGACGTCGAGACCGCGATCGACTCGCCGACCCCGCGAGGCCCCTCCGATCGCGAGCAGGAGATGACCCGCGTTCGGGACCAGCGCAACCGGGAGATCACGTTCACGCTCAGCCGCCTGAAGTTCACGGGCGTCATGGGGCGTCGCGTCCGGTCCGCCACGATCAACGGGGACCTGGTCCGCGTTGGCGACACCGTCGCGAGCTACTTCCGCGTGACCGAGATCCACGATCGCACCATCGATCTCGTCGCTCTGCCGTTCCAGCACACCCTGGCCTCCGGCGAAACCGTCACGATCACGCCCGACTCAAAGGTCCACACCCTGTCGCTGGATACCCAAAGGCAGTAATCGCCGAAGCCACGCTCTCCCGAGGTTCGCAAAGTGGGATCATTCGACATCGACAAACTGCTCGACGAGTTGGAAGCAGAGCCTTCGAACGAGGATTCCGCGCCGAAACCGCCGCCCGGGCCGCTATCGCCGCTGGCCGCCGAGCAGTCCCCATCGCGCCCGCTCTCCCCGGAGGCCGCGAGCGAACGCCCGATCCACCTGCCATTGACCCCGCCGCGCGTCGGTGAGCACCTCGCTTCGTTGCACACCGCTCAGACGGTCCGTCCGAGCCAGTTCACGCCCATTCATCCGACCGGTCCCCAGCGCCCGAAGCCCACGTCCAAGTCGAAGGACAGATCCAGAGATCTCTCGCGCGACCAGTCTCGAGACCAGTCCCGAGACCAGTCGAGAGATCAGTCACGCGACCTCTCGCGCGACGCTTCCGTCGATCAGGACAACTCGCCGGCTTGGAACGAGCGATGCTTCATCGATCTCCGCTCTGCTGAAACCGACGAACTGCAGCTCAGGATCGGGTCGGACAGGCCCTCGCTGGTGCCGGTGCGCGGCAGCGAATCCGAGGGCATCCGGCGCGAACAGGCCCTCATCGAACTCCTGATCGAGTCGAACCTCGCCGACAACTCCAAAGTCGCCGCGGCGAAGAAGATCGCGAAATCTTCGCCGGGCACTCGATTTACCGATCTTCTTATAGATCAGGGCGTCGACGAACTCGGTCTGACGCAGGCCGTCGCCACGGTGTACAGGCTGCCGTTCCAGCGGATCGCTGACGACGCCGACCCGGAGCGGGACTTCTCCTCGGACCTCGCCGACCGGATCGGGCTCAAGATCTGCCAGGAACTCTGCGTCCTCCCTCTCCGGGCTGAAGGGTCCAGGCTCGTTCTGGCCACCTCGGCGCCGATGGACTCCTTCGCGATCGACGAAGTCCGCATGCGCCTCCGCGCCCGGTCGATTTCGCTCGTCGTGGTCCCGGCGCGCGACATCCGCCTTTCGCTCGACCGTCTCGACACGGGCGACGCCGAGGGCGAAGAAGTCGAAGCCATCCTCTCGGACATCGACGAAGACGATGTCCAGGTCGTCAAGGACGCTCAGGAAGAGGTCGACCTCGAGCGCGAGGCCGCCGAGTCGCCGGTCATCCGCTACGTGAACTACATCATCCAGCAAGCCGTCAAGGAAGGCGCCTCGGACATCCACATCGAACCCGGCGACAAGTCGCTGAAAGTCCGCTTCCGCATCGACGGCATCCTGCACGAGTCCATGCAGCCGCCGGCCAAGATGGCCGCCGCGATAGTGTCCCGGCTCAAGATCATGGGCAACCTCGACATCTCCGAGCGCCGCGTGCCTCAGGACGGTCGAATCCGCTGCTCCGTGCAGGGTCGCAAGCTCGACCTGCGTATGTCGACGCTCCCCACCGCCGCCGGCCACGAAAAGGTCGTCATGCGTATCCTCGACACCAAGTCGATCCAGGTGACCCTGGACGACCTCGGATTCGACGAGGACTCCCTGACCATCTGGCGCAAGCAGATCGACCAGCCCCACGGCATCGTGCTCGTCACCGGCCCCACCGGCTCCGGTAAAACGACCACGCTGTATGCCTCGCTGGGCCAGATGGACAAGAAGACGAAGAACATCTCCACGGTCGAAGACCCGGTCGAGTACCACCTCGAAGGCATCACGCAGACGCAGATGCATGAGAAGATCGGCATGACCTTCGCCGCGGCGCTCAAGTCCCTGCTTCGTCAGGACCCCGACGTCATCCTACTCGGTGAGATCCGCGACATCGAGACGGCGACCATCGCGATCCAAGCCTCGCTCACCGGTCACCTCGTGCTCTCCACGCTCCACACCAACGATGCGCCATCCGCCGTGACCCGACTCGGCAACATCGGCGTCGAGAACTTCCTGATCGGTGCGGCCCTCAACGCCGTCCTCGCTCAGCGCCTGGTCCGAAAGATCTGTGACCACTGCAAGGCGCCCGCGGATCACACCGAGGAAATGGCCGAGTACCTCGAGATGCAGGGCATCGATCCTGACGCGACCTTTGAAGGCAAAGGCTGCGACCGCTGCCGCAACCTCGGCTACTCCGGTCGTCGCGGCATCTACGAATTGCTGGTCGTCGACGATCACCTCCGCGACATCATCGCACGCGGACCGAACGTCACCGAATTCCGTCGCACCTGTACCGAGCGAGGCATGGTCACGCTCCGTCAGGACGGCTTCCGCAAGGTACTCGCGGGTGTCACAACGCCTCAGGAGATCCTGCGCGTCACCGACGCGACGATTTGATCTCAGCGTCGCTCGCGCTCGAGTTGCTCCCGCTTCGCGCGCTCGCCGTAGCGTTCGAGGTCCCCGAAGGCACGCAGAAGTTCTGCGAGATCGTCGAACGTGATCGGCTTCTGATCACCCGTGCCCGGACCAACCTCGGCGCGGAGCGTCGCGATCGCCTCATCCGGCGACTGCCGAACGATCACCGTGCCGTCATCGCTCACGGTCATGTCGGGCGTCGAGGCGATCGGCTCACCTCGCGGCGCGATCACCACCGGCGAAAGGTCAGCCGGCCCGGTCCCGAACAGCGCAAGCGCAACACGCCGATCCTTCCGCTCCAGCACCACCCGGTTCCGGTCCGGATCGATCGCCACGACACTCCAGTCCGCTTCCTTGTGCTTGGGCTCCGTGAACATGTCGCCCGGCCCGACCCGCAGTGAGGCAGCGCCGGCCGGCGTCCCGGCGAAATCGATCAGCGCGACCAGCCGTCCGGATCGGTCCGAGTGGATCGCCCGGAGCACGAGTTCGCGGAACGACTTCTGCACATCGCCCCCGACCGCCTCCGGCGACTCGACCCGCACCACGCGTACGCCGCCGATGTCTCGTTTTGTCCGCACCGGTTCCGGAGTTTCATCGTCTTCCCGGGTGGCCACCGGCACCGGCTCCGAGACCGCGTCCGGAGCACCGTTCACCGGCGCCCGACGACCCGCTGTGAACAGGTACGACGAGCCGAGTTGTGACACGAGCGACCGGGACGAGTCCAGCGGTTGTGTGAGCCCTGCTTCGAGTTGTCCCGATGACGGAGACGCGGTTGCGCCGGGGAGTCCGTCCACCCGCTCGCTGCCCGCGGCGAGTGGCCACAGCACGATCGCCGCTCCGACAACCACGGCTAAGGCGACAGCCCCAACCGAGGTCTTCGCCGCCTTCACCGAGACGGGCATCCCGCGACCGTGCCCCGGGGCCTGCGAACTCGGGATGGGTGCCCAGTCACTCACGACCCGCCCCCGCCAATCACGACCGCGGTGTCGATCGTAAGCGTCACATTGACCGATCCGGCGGCCTCATTCAACCCGCCGCCGCGGATGCTCGCCCCGACCACGCGAGCATGGAGATCAGACGCCGAGTCGATCGCTGCGATCGCCGCGTAGACGAGTTCGGAGTCCGGCACATCGAACGAAACGCGGATGCGGACCGGAACCACCGAACTGCCTGGCGATGTCCGGGCGGCTCCTTCGCCCGCACGCACCTCTTCGCCCAGCACACGAACACGGGCCACGCCCGCGCGGGCCAGCACCTCACGCATTCGATCCCGTACCGATGCCGGCGCAAGCTCGGCCGTCCGCGCCTGGATGAGGCGCGGATGCAGCTGCGACCACAGTTCGCGGAGCGTCTCGACTTCCTCACGCAAATGCCCCGCGTCATCGAGGAGCTGACGCTGCTGCGCGAGCTGCGCTTGGACTAATGCGTACCGCTGATCCGGACTCGGCGACGCGTCGGTCGCGATCAAGCCACCGCGATCGACCGCGACCGCGATGCCCAGCACGACCAGAACGCCCAACAGGGCCCATCGGCGAGGGGACATCCCGTTCATCGCTGCGCCCCCTCAGGCACCGGGCGGATCGCCACGCGCACATCGAAGACCTCCCGCTGCGAACCATCGCCCACGGGCTGCGGTCGCTCGACTTCCCGCGCGGATTCGAATTCCTCAGACGCCTCGAGTTCACCGAGCACCTCGCGCGCGTTCAGCGCGATGCCACGAAGCCGCACGCCGGCATCGTCGACCGTGACCGACTCCAAAAACGCATCCCGCGGCAGCGCACGGCGCACCGCGTCGAACACGCCCACGAGACCCGAGCCCGCGTGACCTGGCCCGCTCAGCCTTGCCGCGCCCAGCCGCTCGCGCAACTGAATCGCCTCGGCCTCAAGGCGCTCGACCGATTCAACTTCCTGACGAAGGCTCTCTTGCGTCGTAAGCGTTCGATCGATGGCGTTGGCGTACCGCTGCCCCCGAAGCGCCATCGCCCCGACCATGATCGCGACGCACAATCCCGCAGCCGCCACCGCGGGCAAAGCACGCTTCCAGCCCGGCGTCCACGCACCGACCAGCGGCTCGGTTGCCTGCGAACCGAAGCGATCGAGAGCCGCGGCGCAGATCGCCAGTCTCGAAACCTCCGGCCGAAGGGTGTCGTTGATACGGTTGGGAAAGGTCAGCGCGGGTGCTTCACCATCACTGTCGCGCCGAAGTTCAGCCAGCACGCCGCCACGGACGAGAGTGTCCTGTTGATCGCCCAGCACACCGAGTTCGCAGACCACGCAGTCGCGAAGACACACCGCCGCCTGATGCGGCGCGACGATCCGATCGCAGTGCTTCCCCAGCACATCCGAAGCGACTCGGTCAATCCGCTGCTTCGTCGCGCCGTCGATCGCGAGAAGATATCCCCCGCCGCTCCCATCGCCCTCAACATCCGGAACATCGCGATCCACATACCCGATCACCGCGCCGGCACCATCGATCGGGAGAAGTTCTTCCAGATCGGATCGCAATCCGCCCCGGGCATCGCGGAACACCCGGCTCGTCATCGCCATCGGACGCGCGTGCACGCTCGACGCGTCGGCGACCGCCATGGAACGATCAGCCCGACCGGACCGCCGAACGGCGTCCCGCGCCGCATCCACGCCGCGGGCGTCGCTTGCTTCGGGCACCGAGCACACTTCACGCGCCGCCCAGCCGCGGATCCCGCGACGGACATCGATCACCGCGAATCCCGATCCCGCGAACACCATGACCCGGGTTGTGACCGACGCGATCGCCAAACCGCCCTCCTGCTTCGCGAAAATCTACACAGCGCCATCATACCGCTCTGCCTCACCCAGCCACGGGCGGATCTGCATTCCAAACGAGGTGATCTCACCGCCCGACAGCACCGCCGTCCCCTCGAACTCCCGTTCCGCACCGGTTGAACCGCGGACCGTCGCCCGAATACGCACCACCGGCGAGGAGTAGACGCGCAAGCGCTCCGCATCTTCACCCACGCCCTCCATGAACGCTTCGAGCGCCTCCGCGGCATCGGCGCTCCTTCGCGCCTGCAGGACCGCATCGACCTGTGCCGTTGTCAGCCCGCCAACGGCTTGCAGGACTTCCGACGACGCCGACATGAGATGCACCTTGCCGTCGCCGCCGAGACACAGGTCGGCCACGATCGACGCGAACACCGCCTCCTCGATCGCCGGAAGCGCTCGCAGTTCCTCGAGCGCTCGGATCGGTCCATCGCGAGCCACGATCCCCATCCGTCGGTAACCTTCGCGCTCCATTCCGTAGCGCCGCGGCACGCTGTCCTCGTCGCGCCAGTCCAGGATCTGATCGACCGCGCTCGACAGCGCGATCCCGCGCAAGCCTTTCAGTTCGAAGTACCGGCGCAGCTCCTGCTCCTCCACCGTGTTCAGGTTCAGCCCGCCCTGAGCATCGAGCACACGCACCGTCACGACACGCCCGTCGATCTCGAGAGCCAACCCACCACCCGGAAGGGTCAACCGCCCGTCGCTCGCCCGGTCCTCAGGCGACGGCTCGTCAGACGTGCCCACGCCATCGACGATCCCTCCCGGACCGTCGAGTTCCTCCTCGGCTTCCTTCTCGATGTCGTGCCCCGCCGCAGCGAGGAGTTGGCGCACGATCGGCGGCAGGTCAAGGTTCTCCTCTGGCGCGCCCCCACTCCCGGACCCGCTCGACGAGTCTCTTTCGCGATCCGGCGACCTCCCGGATCCGTTCGCCTTCGCGATCGACCGGAGCACAATGCTCGACGCGCTCTGCGCCGCTCGTCGGTCCGCGTGCTGCGCAGCCACCGCGCTGGTCTCAACCAGCGACGCGCGCAGGACGACCGCGCTGTGCACCGTCATGGCGAACACCGAAGCGACCAGCAACAGCACCAGGATCAGCGCGAAGGCCGAGCGACGAGAACCCATACCGCCTCCTCTCCCGAGTACCGCACCGTCAGGCGAACGCCATCGTTTCGCTCCGCCCCGGCATCTGTGAACGCGAACCAGCCCGGCCGCGGCCGCGCGCCGCCTTCGGTCTCGTCGCGTTCTGCATCTTCATCATCTGCAACCGGCGGTCCGTACCGCTCCACTTCGAACGACCCCGCCGCGAGCAGAAGCACCTCGCGCCGCTCGGCCTCGAAACCATGCCTCGACTCCACCGCCGCATCGCTCCCGAACCGAGTGATCGGCGACTCGATGTACCACAGATCCGCCCGGCCGCCGGACCGCCGACGAACCTCGTACCGCGCCTCAACGAGCGGCGCATCGCCGAACAGCATCGCCTTCGCCGTCGGGAAAGTGACGCCAGTCTCCGAGAACACAATCCGCGGCAGGCCGGCTTCGTCCTCATCGTCCACGAGCGGGTCGAGCACGCGGCGCTGCGACCACTGGTCGCGCAGAAACGTCCCGATCCGCTGCAGCTTCAACCCCCGCTCGCGCTGCTGGGCCCCGAGCGATGCATCGCCCGCCTGGGTCCACAGCGCGGAGCCAAGCGACGCTACCGCGACGAGCACCGCGATCGCCAGGACGACCTCCAACAGCGTGAAACCGAACCGTGTTGATCGCTTCGCTATCGGTGCCACAGGAACGACACCTCCGCTTCGCCTACCACAATCTCGTACCGCCAGAGTCTCAGTTCGCTCTCGGCCTCGGTCGGAGTGCGCAGCGGGTCGCGCCACAACTGCGGTGAACGGCGCACGGCGTACACCCGCGATGACGAAGCGCTGAGCGTGCCGCTCCACTCCGCGATGCCGGTTTCCCGATCCACGCGAGCCGGCGGACCGAGCATCCCCGAGATCAGCATGTCGAACACCGCCTGGGCGTCGCGCTCGTCACGCTGCACCGCCTGCATGCGCTCGCTCGCGATCATCGACCTCGCCCGGATGCCGAGCGTCGCCATCACCGCGCCCGACAGGATGACCACCGCCAGCACCGCTTCGAGCAGCGTGAAGCCCGCAGCGCGTCGCATCGCTCAGCCCTCGCGCCGAGAGCCAGAATCGAGCAGGCCCGCGATCACACGCGTCACGCCCTCGCCGATGCGCCAGCCCGGCACCACCCGGCGGAGCCCCTGCGGGGCCCGGTCCTCGCCCACCGACTCCAGCATCTGACGCAGGATCGGCGGCAGCTCGACCGGCCTCCGCTCTTCATCGAACGCCTCGCTCGGCTGATCCGGCGCTCCAGAATCATTCGAATCGTCCCCGTTGATGAACAGCCGGGGGACTGCGGTTGGGATCTCCCGACCCGAAACCAGTTCGCCCTCAGACGCTCGGCGAAGCATGCCCTCGGGCAGTTCGTCCTGCCGGCTCAACAGGGCCGCACGCACCGCCCACGCCGCCTCAAGGAACGAGTCCACGGTCTGCGTCGCCGACGCCGGATCGCTCATGACCCGTGGGGTCAGGGTCAGGATGATCTCCGTTCGGTCTTCCACGCTGTCCACGCTCTGGAACGCCGGGCCGAAGAGCGGCAGGTCGCCGAGGAAGGGGATCTTGGAAACCGAGTCGTTCGTGCGCGACTCGATGAAGCCTCCAAGCACGATTGTCCGCCCGTGCGGCACCATCGCGAGGGTGTCGAGTTTCCTCGTGGTAAACGTCGGACCGAGATCGTTCGACGCCCCGACATCCGTGATCTCCTGCACGATCTTCAACTCAACCAGTCCGCTCTCGTTCACCCGCGGCGTCACCTCGAGAATCACGCCGGTGTCGCGGTACTCGATGCTTCGCCGAATAGCCGTGTCACCGTCAACCTGCGCGTTGCTGTCGACATCCGCCTGCACGATCGGCACCGAACCGCCGACCTGAAACTCGGCGGTCGCGCCGTTCAGGACCGTGAACTTCGGCTGACTGACGATGTTGACCGTCGACTCAGACTGCAGCGCCTGCACGATCGCGACCCCGCTGGTCCCAACGAGGAACGCGCTGCCAGTCGGGTCCGACAGCAAGCCAGGCGAGCCGCCGAGTTCCAGCGTGCCGAGCCCTTTGAGCGTCTCCTCAAGGAAGTACTCCACGCCGTAGCGCAGCGTGTCGTTCAGCGTGACCTCCGCGATCACCGCCTCCAGCGTGATCTGTTGCTGGGGCCGATCAACGACGCGGAGGACCTCGAGCAGGTCCTGGTAATCGCTCATCGTCGCGTGGACGAGGAGCAGCTCGCCCGCGTTGTCCCAGACCAGTTTCATCTTGTCCGAATCAACCTGCAGCGACTCCGGTCCCAGGGCGAGACGCGACTCGAAGAACGAATTGATCAGCGATTGCAATTCCTGAGCCGGGTAGTGCTGGATCCGGTAGGCGAACCGGTACCGCGATTCCTCAGCCCGCGCGGTGTCCACCTGCCGGATGAGCGTTTCCAACTTGTCGATCACCGACGCGTCCTTGGCGATCACGATCAGCCGGTCGCTGCCCTCCACCGGGATGAACGCCGCAAGCGACTGCCCACGCGCCCTCAGCCCGGCCCCCTGCACGAGCTGCTCAAGCAGAACCACCGCCTCCGCCGGATCCCGATCTGAAAGGCGGTATGTCAGGATCTCTACACCGTCGAACTCCGGCACATCGACCGCGCTGAGCACGTCGCTCGCGCGATTCAGCTGGCGAACGGTGTCGATGAGCACCACAGTCTGGCCGACCGGCACCTGCACCGACCCGGTCGACATGATCGGCTCCAGCAGCGGTTTCACATCCGCCGGCGCGAGATAACGGAGCCGACGCACGCGCATCGCCACGCCGTCGGTGTCCAGGAGCGTCCGCGCACGCAGGATCGGCGTCGCCGTCTCCCGAGACATTCCCGCGGTCTTGCGCACCGTCAGCACGCCCGCTTCGTCGTTGATCGCCCAGCCGTGCAGCATGCTCAGCACCCCGAGCAGATCCTGCACATCGCCGGTGGTCATCTCTGAATCGATGTCCATCGAGATCTGATCGTTGATCCCGGGATCGATCACGAAATCACGCTCGAGGTACTCGCCGATCAGCACCCGCAGCACGTCCTGCGCGTTCGCCTTGTTCGCGGCATACTTCACCCGCACCAGTTCGCCCGGGTTCTCACGCATAAGACGCGCATCGCCGTTGCCGCGGTCCGGTACTCCAACACCGTTCCCCAGCGACTCCCGACTCAGCATCACCGGGCCGCTACCGCTCCGTCCATTGTCCGGACGCACGGCGAGCATCTCAGAGATGTAGCGATCACCGGCGTCGTACTCCGCGAACGGGCGCACCGCACGAGGCGCATCGCTGGTCAGGGGCGCCGGTCCGTCGTCTACGCACCCCGACGCGCCGATCCCGAGCAAAAGGCCGCTCAAGGCGAGAAGAGTTCGGGCCGAGCCCAAGCCGAGATTTGTGCAGGTTCCGATCCGCATGCGCCGCTCCTTCAGCCAAACACCCGGTCAGCCCGAGGCGATATCCGTCATCGCCAGCATACCGACGACGAGACTGTAAACCACCCACCCGACGCTCGCCGAAAGCAGCAGGATGATCCCAGGCTCCATCAAGGTCAGAAGGGTCTGCGTGATCCGCTCCTGACGCTGCACACACAGCGCAGAAGCCCGTCGCAACGATTCGGCCAGTTCTCCTGTCCGAACACCAACCCCCACCACCGCCCCGACCATAGGGGGCAGCACGCCGCCGCCCTCGCCGCCGCGAAGAGCCTCAGCCAGGTCTTCGCCCTCACGCACCCGCGACCTCGCCCGTTCCAGCCGACGACGGATCTCACGCGATCGGGCCACATCGACGCTCTGGTCGAGCGCCTCCAACACGTCCCCGCCGCCCTCGACCATCGAGGCAAGCACATCGCAAACCAACCCAGACTGATGATGCCAGATCAGGCTGCCCACCACCGGCAGCCGGAGCAGCCGGCGTGACAACGCCCCCGCCCGCTCCTCATCGAGCAGCCGGCGGCGCATCGCAACGAGCACCGCCGTGACCACGCCGAGAACCGGCAACAACCACAGCAGCGTTTCGCTCGCCCGTAGCGTCAGCACGGTCTGCCAAGGCAGCTCACCGCCAAGCGCCGTCAGCGTCGTCTCGAACTTCGGCACCACGAACGTCGCCAGAACCCACAGCACCACAACGGTCGCGACGACGAGAATCATGGGATAGATCAATCGACCGACGACCACGCCGCGCACCCGCTGCGCATCGGTGATCGAACGCTGCACGAGGTCGCAGGCGTGACCCAATCTCCCCGACCGCTCCCCGCTCCGGATGATCGCGATGTGATGCTCATCGGCCAGTCCCTTGCCCGCCCGGTCCGCGCTCACGCGCACGATCGCCTCCGAAAGCGCATCGCCGGCGCGCAGTCGCTCTCGCACGTCCAGACACACTCGATTCAGCCGGTCACCCGGAGCGCCGCCGGCCATCTCCTGCATCGCCGTCTCGATCGGCACGTTGGAACCGACCATGTACGCCAGAGTCTCAAAGAACCACAGCCGGTCCTGACCGCTCACCCGTCGCCCGCCGACGCTCGCCCGAAGCGCGTCCAGCAGGTGCACCGGACGCACCCGCACCGCCAGCAGCCCCTGGTCACGCAGCGCGTCCCGCAGTTCCCGCTCGTCCGAGGCCTCACGAACGCCCCGGACCATCGAGCCCCCCGACGCCTTCAGTGGCACCGCCGTGTACGCGAACTGCGTGCTCATCCGTCGACCTCGTTGGCCGACTCGTCACCCAGCACGCGAACGACCTCGGCCCGGTCCGTCACACCACGAGCCACCAGTTCCTCCGCCGCCGCTTCCATCGGCACGAACCCATCCGCCATCATCGCCCCGCGGATCGACCGCTCGTCGGCCCCCTCCACCATGCACCGTTTAATCGCGGGCGTCATCCCCGAGAACTCCATCACCGCGATCCGCCCGCGATAACCGTTCCCGTCGGCGCTGCGTTTGCGCAGCAGCCGCTGGGCGCTCACCCCCTCAACCGCCGCGTTCACGAGGTACGGCTCAACGCCCATGTCCACCAGACGCACGAACGACGACGGCACATCGTTCGTGTGAAGTGTGCTCAGCACCATGTGCCCCGTCAGCGCCGCCTGAAACGCCATCTGCGCCGTCTCGGTGTCCCGGATTTCGCCCACCAGAATCACGTCCGGGTCGTGACGCAGCACATGGCGCAGCGTGTTCCCGAAAGTCAGATTGATCGCCGGGTTCACCTGGATCTGGTTCACACCCGTCATCGCAAACTCGACCGGGTCCTCGACGGTCATCACCTTCCGCTCGCGGGTCACCAGCCGGCGCAGGATCGCGTACAGAGTCGTCGTCTTGCCGGATCCCGTCGGCCCCGTCACGAGCAGCATGCCGTTCGGCCGCATCGCCGTGCCCACGATCCGCTTCACCTGCTCGCCACCGAATCCGAGTTCCTCCAGCGTGATCTCGCCCAGCTTCTGCCGGTCCTGGATACGGATCGCCGCGTCCTGCCCATACAGCGTCGGCACGATGCTCACACGCATGTCCACGTTCCGCCCGCGCAGACGCATCCGGATCCGACCGTCCTGCGCACGCCTCCGCTCGGCCAGATCCAGCGAAGCCATGATCTTGATCCGGCTGATCAGCGCCTCGTACAACTCGCCCGGCGGCGGCGGCTGGTCCGCCAGCATCCCGTCGACACGCAGACGCAGGTCGATCCGTCGATCGAACCGCTCCAGGTGGATGTCCGATGCGCCCAGATCCATCGCTCGCTCGACGATCTGGTTAAAAAACCGGATCACCGGTGCTTCCGACGCCATGTCACGAAGCTGGGCCACTTCCGAACTCGCATCGACCGTCGCGCCGCGACCCGACGCACCGTGATCCTCAACCGCTCGCGCTTCGAAGACCCGGTCGATCGACTTCTGTGTGGTGATCACGATGTCACGCAGATCCGACCCCAGCCGGCTTAACACCGAACGCAGCGCGTGCTTGGAGCCCGGGTCCGAAACAGCGAGCCGCAGCCCGTCCTGCACATCACCGAGAACCAGCATGCCGTTCGAACGCTGAAACGCGTGCGGCACGCCGTCGTGCACCGTGACCTCGCCCGCTGTGCCGTCATCCCCAACGCTCCACATCTCTACGCCGCACATCTCGGCGAGCGCCGAAGCAAGACGATCCTCGCCGACCAGGCCGAGATCCAGCGCGGCGCGCAGCACCGTGCAGTCCTGGCGCGAAGCCACCTCGCGAACCAGCGCGATATCCTGCTCCGACAACACCCCGCGCTCCGCCAGTTGTTCAGGAGCCGAATCCGTATCGAACGACAACAGACGCAGCGCCGCGGCACCGCCGCGCTTATCGCTCACCGTGCCGTTCGCGCTCCGCTCCATCAGTCTCCCGCTCCGTTCAACGGTTCTCAAGATCCGACGCGTCGCCCTCGCCGCCGGGCCGCCCGTCCGATCCGTACGACAGGATCACGTAGTCAAAGTCCGGGTCATCCAGCGAATACACGAAGTCGTTGCCCCACGCGTCCTTGGGCAGTTCGCGCATCCCCAGAAAATTCCGCCAATCTGAATCCGAGTCCCCCTCCGGACGCTCGACCAGCACGCGCAGGCCCTCTTCATCTGTCGGCAGCCTCTTCATGGTCATGCGGAACTCCTCGATCGCCGTCGAGAGCTGCTGCAATTGCGCCTTCGTCGTCTTCACCTGACCGCCCGCGAACGCGCCGGTCAGACGCGGCGCGAACAGCGCGACCAGCAGGCCGATGATCGCCAGCACCACGAGCATCTCGAGCAGGCTGAACCCGCGCTGAACCGTTTCCCGTCGTCTCATCCAGTCAGTTCCTCGTACCGCGTACATCAACCGATGGTGCTCCCGAAACAGGGTCGAACCGAACCAACCAGAGTCTACCGCCAAGTCCGCTCCCCGCCTCACCGTCCACGCCCGGCAGCGGCTTCAGCAGACCAAGATCAAACGCCCGCTGCACGTCCAGCCCCGGCCCGGCAAACCGAAGCACCAGTCCGTCGGCACGCCCATCCGGACCAAACTGCACCCGCAGCCGCTCCATCTCGCGCCCCTCCTCGTCGAGCGCTCGCAGGCCCGCGACGGGCAGGACCTTCGCATCCCCCACCCCGTCCACGCGGATCGAGTCGTCCCTCAACTCCACCGCAACCGCGATCGGCCTGCCTTGTTGCATCGCCTCCACACGCGACTCGATCAGCACACGCTCGATGGTTCGCACGGCTTCGTCCAGCCGGCGCACTTCAGCGCCCGCTCCCAGACGCACCACCGCGACCGTGCTCATCAGCCCGATCAGCGCGAGCACCACCACCAGTTCCAGCAGTGAAAACGCCCTCGAACGCCCTCGCACTCGACCACTCACGTCCGGTTCCGAAGCACGCCGATCACATCGCGGACATCAACCTTCCCGTCCTTGTTCGCATCAGCACGCGCGGCAGGCACCACCCGAAACGAAGCGCCCGACATGACCCGAAGGATCTCCGCGGCGTCCTTGATCGTGATCCGACCGTCGCCGTCCACGTCGTAGTTGGGCGTGTCGTCCACTTCCCCGCCGTCGCCGTCGCCGCCGCCGACCGAACCACCCGAATCCTCCGGATCATTCGTCAAACGAAGATCCAGCGGCGCGGTCGGGATCAGATCGATCGGAAAAGGCAGGTCGCCGATGAAGTCGGGCAATTCCTGACCGTTGAACTGATAGTTGAATACCTCGCCGCCCTGGTTCAGCGTGCCCAGACGCTTGTACACGACGTTCGTGCTCTGCCGATAGAACCGAAACTCCACCGTCTCGCCAACCGCCGGCCCCTCCTGCTCCTCGGTCGACGGATCATCTCCGAACACAACCACCGAGTACTCGAGCGACTCCGCGCTCTCCACGGTGAACTGGAACACCTCTGAGACAATCTGCCCGTTGTAGAACGCGGCGATCTGGTCACCGTCCACCGGGACCGGCGCGTCCGAAGCCAGACGGAGCACACCGGCAACGCGCTCGCGGACCAGCGTGCCGCCACCGGGCACGAACTGCCCCAGCGACTCCCCGGCCAGCAGGGTGAAGCCAAGCAGAAACGCGAGGATCGAAAGCCGACTCGGTTTGGTCGTGTTCATCGCTGTTGCTCCCGCGAACCATGGTACCAGCCGCGGCTCCAAAAACGAAAAGCGGCGCCCCGAAGAGCGCCGCCGGGAAGAGAGCCTCCCAACCCCGTCGATTCACTCAGCGGTAGTGAATGAACGCCGGGGTGTTGCGATCGATCGAGTTCAGGTCGTTGGGGTTGTTCGCCCCGTTGTCCGGCTCGAGCGAACCGACATCGAACCCATCGCCCGTGTTCTGGAACACGAGAATGAAGTCGGTCCGGTTGTTGGCCGGGAAGAACCCGTTCGCGTTCGGGAACGCCGTGCTGACCGTCGCCAGCACCCAACCATCGGTGATCGAGTTGTTCGGGAACCCGGCCGCCGGGAACACCGACGCCGCCTCCAACTCGTCGCCCAACTGGAACACGCCGTAACTCTCGCTGGTGGCGTTGAACAGCCCGAAGGCGTAGCCGCCGACGAGGTTGTTGATGTTCTCGCCGAACTGCACGCCGAAGCTCGTCAGCGTGAACGCGAAACTCTTGATCTGGTTCCGATCGATCAGGATCGAGTCCAGCGGGTGTGCCCGGTCATCGTCGGCATTCCACTCGCCGTCGACCCCGGTCATGTCGCCGTCGGCGTCCTCGATCCAGTACACGAACTGATCCAGGGGACCGGCCGCGATCAGGTTCTGCCCGAGAACGACCTCGTTCGTCTGGATGCTCGTCGGCAGAGTCGGACGCCGGATCGAACTGGTCGCCCAGCCAGACTGACGCGCGAACGGAACCGTGTTCCAACCGGGGTAGATACGCTCGGCCCCGGCCTTGCTGATATCAATAGTGAACTGAACCGCATCTTCAGCACTGTTGTTGTTCTGCTCCGTGCGGTTCTGGGGCTGGAACTGAATCGGATCGCCGTCGATCGAGCTCAGAAGGCTCGAGACGGGGAACCGCTCGCCGCTCGGAAGCTCGGCCACGATGATGACCGGGTTCAGCTGCGAGCTCAGACGGTTCCGCCCGGTGAATGATGAGATCGGAGCCGACACGTACAGATCGTACGAACCGTCGGCAGCGGTCACGGTCGCCGTCGACAGGATCGGGGCGCCGTCCAGATCGAAACCGGTGTTGTAGATCTCGGTCGTCGTGCCGTCGGCCGAGCGAGGCAGGTCCCACGCGAGTTCCAGCAAACCGTTCGTGATCCGATCGGTCGACTCTTCGCCCTGACCCGTGAACCGGATCGCCGCGAGGTTCGAAGTAATGAACTGCAGCTGGATCGTGTCCGTCAGGAAGTCGTAGTCCGGGTCACCGGTGGACTCCGGCGTGTTCGTGTACACACGAACGTTGTTCGGACCACGCTGCAGGTACACGAACTGGTTCAGTTCCAACAACCAGTTGGTCAGCGACTGCAGCGAACGCTGGCTGGCGACAGAGTCGTCGCCGCTGGTCCGCTCATACGAGAACGTCACATTGTTGTGAGCAGCGGTCACGCGCTTCACGGTCGGAACCGCGACGCCCGCGTAGATCTTCGTGCCGATCGGAGCCGGGATCGCCTGACCGCCGTCGGTTCCGAGCAGCACGCGACCGGAGATCAGCATGATCGCCGGGCCCTGAGCGTCCGGATCGGCCGCATCGACCGCCTGAGCCACGAACGTCTGGCCGTTGACCGCCGAAACGTTCATGCCGGTCGAAGCGCCCTGGATCGCGCGGTCCGCGGCGTCCGCGTCCGCACCGTTGTAGGTGATCGTCGGCGTATCCACCATCGAAACGCCCGAAACCTCGAACAGCACGCCGTTCGAGTTCGCGCCGTTGTCGGTGTCGATCCCATCGATCGTGCCGACGCTGATCGAGAAGTCGGACGCGTCCAGCAGCGAACGCACGACGACCTGGTTGAACTGCGCGATGATCGAATCGGCGTTGCCGTCGTCATCGTCGTCCAGCAGGAACGCGCTGTCGACCACCGTGCCGCTCTGAACCGTCAGAGCGATGAACGGCGCCTGCTTGTTCGTCTGGTCCGTCGCCGAAGCGGTCGCCGGGTTGCCCGCCGCATCGACCAGCGTCGAAGCCGCGAGAACCGCCACGGAATCGTTGATCGACACGTCCGCGTTCTGCAGCGTGAACGAGTTCGCCGTCGTCAACGCGTCCACGAGATCGCCGTCGTCGAACGGTGTCCCGCCAAACGTGATCGACTCTTCCTCGACATTCGCCGTCGAGACAGTCGTGTCACCGGCGGTCGATTCGATCGCCTCCGACCACACGAACAGGATCCGGTTCGGATCCGAATCGCCAACGTCCGAGGTGTCTCCGACCGGACGCTGCTCGACCACCAGCTGGCGGTTCGAGGTCAGCTCGTCCTGGTTATCACCGGTCAGGAAACCGGCGAAGACCAGCGTCGGGTTCGCACGGTCCGTCGAAGCGTTCGTCGTGCCGACGCTCGGCGCGTCGTTGCCCGCGGCGTCGGTGATCTCGCCGGCGGACGCGTTGTACGCAGCCGCAACCGCGTTCGCATCGCCCGTGCCGGGGATCGCTTCTTCATCGTCGCCGCCCGCGGCGGTCGTACCGTCATCGTCCCAGTCGAACTCCTGCGGATCGAATCCGAGGATGATCGCGTTGTTCGTCTCGCGAGTGGCGAGCGGATCGCCGTCGATCACGAGGTCCACGCTGCCGCGGCTCGTCGAGATCGTCAGCGTGTCACTGCCCGGGTTCACGACCGTATCGGCGGTGAAGCCACCGAGATCAGCGGTAAACCCGCTGGTTGTGATCTGGGATACCGGGTTCACCGACGCCGAGTCCACCGGCGTCGCCGTCAGACCGGTCTCGCTGGTCGTGTTCGCCATCGCCTCGTCGTAGACGAGCGCGACCGCATCGACCTCGCCGTCACCGTCAAGGTCGTGGAAGGAAACGAACTGCAGCATCGGCGCGATCTCATCGCCGATCGCACGGTCCTCGACATCCGAAGGCAGCGTCTGGCTGAAGATGTCCGTCGGACCGGTCGCCGAATCGATCGTGACTCGGAACAGGCCGTCGTTCGGATCACCGTCCGAGGCGTCCAGCAGGCCGTCGGCCGCGATACCGTCGAGCGCGCCGCCCGAAGAATCGAGGTCGATGATGACCGAACTGCCCGAGGCGCTCACGGCGTTCACCGTGATGTCCGTCGCCACATCGCCGACGAGGTCCAGCGTGTACGCACCGGCCACACCGGCGCTCGAAATCTCATTGTTGAAGTCGATCCGGAGCGAACCACCCACGATGCCGCCGTTGGCGGGAACACGCGCGGTGAACACCGCACCGGTCACCGACAGATCGGGAACACTCGTGATCTGGATCGAGTTCGACGTCGCGAGGTTCGCGACGATGTCCTTCAGATCAAGATTCGAGTCCGGGGTGTTCGGGCGGATCCAGCGGTTCAACTGAAGGTTGGTTGAATCGTTCGGCAAGTCGCTGTTGTCGAGCGTCAGCGTGAGCGAGCGGAATTCGCTGCCCAGCGTCACACCCAGGATGCCGCTCGCCGTCGGCGTCGCACCCCCGAAGGAGTTGACCGTGTTCGCCTGGAAATCGTTATCACCGACGCTCGCGATGATGGTCTGGTTGTCGTCGTTGGCCGTGTCGCCGGAAGCCGCAACACGCAGACGCTGATCGAAGTTCAGCAGCAGCAGGCTGCCGTCCGCGTTCACCTGAGCACTCGTGATCCGCGGCCCCGTGTTGTCCGCACGCAGAACCTCGTCCTGCGTTTCGTCCGCCGCATCGAACTCGGTCGTCGCGCCGCCGTCGCCCGGCGTGAACACACGCAGGCGCACGCCGCCGCCGGCGTTCACGATGCTCGACCACTGGGCCGTCGAGAACACAAAGTCTCCCGGCGTGCCGTCACCGTTGCGATCGTTCATGTCGATCTGCAGACCGGTGGTGCCAGCGTTGTTGTAGTTCACCGGACCGCCGAGGATCCCGACCGTGATCGCTGAGCCGAACAGCGTGCCGTCCGAACCGATCAGGCGAGCCTCAACCGTCAGCGGCTGCCCGTCGGTCAGGCTCAGCCCGTCCAGACCCGCATCCACGGAAAAGGTCACGACCGTGGTGGGTCCGACGAACTCGTCGTCCGCGACCCGAGGCTGAGTGATCTGGACACCGGCTGCAAACGCCGAGCCCGCGACGGCCCCCGCCGCCAGCAGACCAAGCCCGCTCCGCAACAAAGCTCTCATTCCTTCGATCCTTTCTTATTCCGGCGCGTCCGCCGGGATCACTTCCTGGCCTGAGCCACCGAGCCAGCTCCGAATAACCCGCTCGCGGACTATCCGACGCACCATCGGCCGATTGGTTCAGCAGTCCATTCCTTTGGAAAGCCGACAAGGTCCGACGCACACGCAGCGCCCAATCCGATCCCGGCCCTGAAGACAGATAAACACGATTTGTTCGGGCAACTTATCAGACCCTCTGGGAAGTTGCCCGCGATATGAGGACCAGTCAAACGATCCGTATGGGTTATCCCGCTTCCTGATCCGCGTCACGCCGTCTTTATCGGCCCGACCGGCTCCGGCCGCCCGAATCGGCAACCGGGCCGATAACGCCCACACCCCCGACCGGCGCAATACCTGCGCATCGCCGCCCCCGGGCCGATCCCGAAAGGATGCGCACTCATCGATCCGGTTACCATCCGAGCGATGCAACAGGTCCTCGAGACGCTCCAGTGGATCCTCCTGATCGCCGCCATCGGCGCGGTCGCGGCCCTGATTTCCCAGTTTCGACTGGTACGTCGTCGCCAAAAGCAGCTCTGGCGTCGGACCGAGCGGCTCGAGACCGCCGCCCTGGAACTCCGCCGATCCGTCGCCACCGCCGCCGCGACCCAGGATCTCGCCAGCCAGCCCGGCCCCGACCGACCCCGCTTCCGCTTCACCGCTCAGGACAACGAGGACGTCTTTCTCTATGAACTCTTCCAGGGCAGACGCTCCGGACGCTACATCGAGGTCGGCGCCCACGACGGGCAGCACCTCTCCGTCACCCTCCCCTTCGAGGCACTCGGATGGACCGGCGTGCTCATCGAGCCCGTCCGGAAGAACTTCGAAGCCTGTCGCCAGGCCCGACCGGCCAGCCACGTCGTCCACGCCGCCCTCGGACCCGCCGGCTCGAACGGCACAGTCTCATTCAACGAGGTCGTCGGCGAGGACCATTCGGGCGTGATGTCCTACCTGGAAACCAACACTCACCACGAGCAGGACCTGCAGGCTAAATCCGCCAAAGTCCACGCCGTCGAAGTTCCCTACACCACCATGACCGAAGTCCTCGCCGAAGCACCGGATCCCGAGCAGCCCTACGACTTCGCCGTCATCGATGTTGAGGGAGGCGAGGTGGGACTCTTCCGGGGCTTTGACCTCGCCCGCTTCGCCCCCAGCGTACTCGTGGTCGAGGATAAGGCCGCCCCCGAAACAAGCCCGGTCCGCCCCATCATCGAGAACGCCGGCTACGAACGGGCCACCGCCATCGGCATCAACGATGTCTACGTCCTCCGCTCGCAGCCCGAACTCCTCCGACGCGCGCGCCGACTCGGCTTCGGAACCCGCTGACCCCCCGGCCCCCGTCCCGATGCGCATCATCCACATAATCAACCCGTTCCACGCGCCCGAGGGCTCCGAGCACGCGATCGCCCAGGAGGTCACCCTCGCCTCCATCCGACGCGCACACGCCCACGCCGCCGACGCCGGCCTCGAGGTCGTCCCAGTCGGAGTCGCGTTCGAAGAAGACCTGGACCTGGTCGCCTCACCCTTCATCGCCGCGCAGCCGCTCGAGCGATCCGTGATCGACGTCGCCGAGTTCGAGACCAGCAAAAAGTTTCCACTGGTCGCCGACCTCATCGCCCTCGGCGCTGAGGCCGCCAGCCCCGCTCGCGAAGGCGACGTACTCGTCTACACCAACCTCGACATCTCCCTGCAGCCCCACTTCTACGCGTCCGTCGCCTCGCTCGTCACTCGGGACGCCCCCGCCCACGTCATCAACCGACGCACCATCCCCGGCCACTACGACTCACCCGACCAGCTCGACGCGATGCTCGCCGAACCCGGCGAGCGCCACGGCGGCTGGGACTGCTTCGTCTTCCCGCGTTCGTTCGTCGGTTCGCTGGAACTCGGCGGCATCTGCATCGGCGCTCCCTACATCGGCCTCGCCATGCTCGCCAATCTCGACGCCCTCTCCGGCTTCCGCCTCGTCGAGCACAAGGACCTGCACCTGACCTTCCACATCGGCGACGACGCCACCTGGCGCGGACGCACCGACCTCTCCGAGCACAACCGCCTCCGACTGCGAGCCAGTCTCGACCGCCTGCGTGAAGCCCACGCCCCGGTCCCGGCCCGCAGCTTCTTCGAACGCGTGGACGCCGAACTGTTCGATCGCCCCAGGCGCGACAAGGCGTTGCGCCACCGGCTGCGCCGTCTCATCGGTCTCGGCTGATTCTCGGACCCCCAGCACGCATCGCGTTCCTCTTTTGACGGCACGATCCGACCGGTGCGGGCCTTCCATCGCCCACGAGACTGATTCCGCCGACCCGCGAGGCCGATGACCACGCCGTGCGCGAGGGTCGCGCCGGCTCTCCCGACCACCCTCGCCGACCAGGTCCGATCATCATTCCACGCCCGCGGCGAGCCCGCGTGGCCACCCGGAGCGAGCGCCCGTCATGACCATCGACGACATTCTCCGCCGTGCAGCCGAAGCCGATGCCTCCGACATCCACATCGTCGCCGGCCACCCCCCGGTCATGCGCTGCCAGACCGTGATGACCCCCATGGACTTCCCGGTGATCACCGCAGAGGTCGCCGAGAGCATGGTCAGACACATGGCTACCGAGAACTCGATGCACACCTTCAACGAAGTGCAGGACGCCGACTTCTCCTACGAAGTCTCCAACCTCGGTCGCTACCGCGTCAACGCTCACCGCCAGAAGGGCGTCCCCGGCATCGCGATGCGTGCCATCAAGACCAAGGTCCCGCCGCTCGCCAGCCTGAACCTTCCCGAGGTCATCACTCGACTCACCTACCTGCCACGAGGCCTCGTTCTCGTCACCGGCGACACCGGTTCGGGTAAGTCCACCACGCTCGCCGCCATGATCCAGGCGATGAACGAGCGATACCAGAAGCACATCATCACGCTGGAGGACCCCGTCGAATACGTCCTTCACTCAAACCGCTGCCTCATCGAGCAGCGCGAACTCGGCCAGGACATGCCCTCGTTCGCCTCGGCCCTTAAGCACGCCCTGCGCCAGGACCCCGACATCATCCTCGTCGGCGAAATGCGAGACCTCGAAACCACCGCCCTCGCCATCACCGCCGCCGAAACCGGCCACCTGGTGCTCTCGACGCTGCACACCACCAACGCCTCGCAGACGGTGGAACGCATCATCGATATGTACCCCGCCGCGCAGCAGAACCAGATCCGAGCCATGCTCGCCAACACGCTGCAGGCGGTCATCTCCCAGACGCTGTTCCGTCGCACCGACACCAAGGGCATGGCCCCCGCCGTCGAGATTCTGCTGTGCACCCCCGCGGTGCGCAACCTGATCCGCGAAGGACGCACCTTCGAGATCGCGAACGTCATCGAAACCAACCGCTCGATGGGCATGTCCAGCCTCGACTCCTCGATCAGCCAGCTCTACTTCAACGGCATGATCAGCAAGGAAGACGCGATCGCTCAGGCCGCCTACCCCGACAAGCTCGAGCAGCAACTCGCAGCCTGATCTCGCGCGCGACGCCACCGACCCGCTCTGATTCTCAACCGCCCAGCGAGGGAGCTCGACCACCATGCCCGCCTACCGCTACCAGGTCCGATCCGGAAACGGCCAGACGACCGTCGGCGTGCTCAACGCCCAGTCCGTCGCCGCCGCCGCCGACAGCCTGCGCCGGCAGGGCGCACAGGTCCTCTCCATCGCTCCCGTCCCTTCCTCCGACAACCGCGCTGCGCTCCTCGAGCGCCTGCGCGAGCTGAACTCCGGCAAGCCCAATCAGAAGCACGTCCTCGATTTCACGACCCAGCTCGCCGTCATGGTCCGTGCCGGCATCGGCATCCGCACCGCGCTCGAGGGCATCGCCGAGCAGACGACGCACTACAAGTTCAAGCAGATCATCCTCGGTCTAAAGTACGACGTCGAATCCGGCAAACAGTTCTCCGAGGCACTGGCCCGCCACCCGAAACTGTTCAACCCGCTCTACGTCAACATGGTCCGCGCTTCGGAAATGTCCGGATCGTTCGGCAAAATGCTCGACCGGATCGCGGCGTACACCTCGCAGCAGATCGAAACCCGCAAGATGGTCATCGGCGCGATGATCTATCCCGGCGTCATCGCCACCATGGCCGTCGGCGTCACGGTGTTCCTGCTCACCTTCGTCCTGCCCAAATTCACCGGGGTCTTCGAGGGCAAGGAGGACGCGCTCCCGTGGGCGACCACCTTCCTCATGGGCCTCTCCGAGTTCGTCCGCTCGCAGTACCTGATCATCCTCGGCTCGCTGCTCGCGGTGTTCATCGGCTTCTTCGCGCTGCTCAAGACCGACCCCGGCTCCTGGTGGTTCGACAAGTGCAAGCTCACCGTCCCCGTCTTCAAGCGCATGTTCCGCGCCCTCTACATCAGCCGCTCGCTGCAGACCATGGGCGAACTGATCAACGCCGGCGTCCCCATGCTCGACACCATCGCCATCACCGGCGACATCTCCGGCAACCGCCTCTACAAGCGCATGTGGCGCGCCGTGTACAGCAGCGTCAAACAGGGTCGCAAGATCACCTTCCAGCTCCAGCAGTCCGCGCTCATGCCCCACGCCGTCGTGCAGATGATCGGAGCGGGCGAAGAGTCCGGTAAGCTCGGCGAGGTCCTCGACGAGATCTCCGACTACTACGCCAAGCAGCTCCGCGATGCCATTAAAGCGGTTACCGGAATGATCGAGCCCCTCATGATCGTTGCGATGGGTTCAATCGTTGGCTTTATCGCGATGGCCATCATTCTGCCCATCTTCAAGATGAGCCAGATCGTCCAATGAAAGGTGAACCCAACGGCACACCGCCGCCGCTGCTCACACCTCCGAGGACTCTCGCGATGCTCCCGGCACCGTCGACATCCGGACCGACCCCAGCCCCGCGCCCACGCCCACGACGCCATCGCGGCGTGCGCCGCGCCGGCGGGTCATCCGGCTTCACGCTCATCGAGACGATGTTCGCCGTGCTCATCATCGGCCTCGGCGTGGTCGTCATCCTCCGCTCGATGATGCACTTCCTCTACTCCAACATGTGGTCAACCCACTCCGCGACCGCGACCTACCTCGCACAGGAAATCCGCGAGCTCTCCCGCTCCCTGCCCAACCACGACCGCTTCGCCGGCGGCATCTACTTCACCGACCCCGCCGACCCCGGAACACTCGAGGGGTGGGGCCTCGAAGGCGACGATCCGCAGATCGCCGACATCAACGACATCGACGATCTCGACGGTCTCGTCTTCGGCAACACCACCGCGTTCCCCGAAGGCTTCGTGATGAGCCAGCGGTTCCCCGGCCCGATCAACTCGTTCGGCGAGGTCATCTCCGAGGTCCGGTTCGACGGCACCACGGAGATGATCGAAGTCGACGGCGACATGGTCCCCGTCTCGATGCGCGGCTGGTCGCAGCTCATCACCGTCGAGAAGGTCGACCCGTTCGACTATTCCGTCGTCCTCGACAACGCCGCCAACGACACCGAAGCCGGCGGACGCGACGTCGGCGAGTACCCGCTCAGAGTCACGGTCACGGTCATCTACGACGGCGTCTGGGAAGACCACGCGCCGCCGCTGAGCGTGATCTCCTGGGTCGTGCCGCCCCGCTGATCCCGCTCCGCAGGACCGCCGGCGCCGCACCACACCCACGATCGGAAGGAAACCCCATGACCCGACGCAAACGCCAAACCGCCACGAAGAGCCTCGGTCTCCGTCGACTCGCTCGTCGAGCGCGGTCGCGCCGAGGCGTCGTCGGCATCCTCGCCATGATGTTCCTGGTCATGTTCGCTTCCCTCGCCACCACGATGGCCGTCGTCACGCAGGGCAACCTCCGCTCCTCCGTCTCCCACATGCGCGTCACCAAGTCCATGTCCGCCATCGACACCGGCCTGCAGCTCGCCGAATCACGCCTCATGGAGGCCGCATCGCGCTTCATCGTCCCCATCGGCGAGGTCTCCCCCGAGTACGCCGCCGCGCTCTGGACCGGCAGCTACGGCAGCTTCGACGCGCCGCCCCCGCCGCAGCCCGCACCCTACGGACGCCCCGAGCCCGGCACGCCAACCAGCATCCGCGAGGCCATCCAGTGGCATCACGATTCTGACGAAGCCGGCAACCTCGTCAGCTGGGACAACGCAGACAATGTGCCCGCGCCGATCACCGCCCCGACGAGCAAACCCGACTGGGTCGTCGGCCTCCCCATCGGCCTCGAACGCTCCGGCGACGGTCTCATCACGACCGCCGTCCAGATCACCTACCTGCCGCCCGCGCTCGACCCGGAAGGCCGCGTGCTCGTCGTCGTCACCGGGTACAACTGGGACTTCACGCGCGAGCGCTGGGTCACCCGCACGGCCTACCAGCACTTCTCCATTGTCAAACGCGTCGAGCACGCCGTGCTCGCGCCCTCGCGCCTCATGATCGGGCGCAACGTGCAGGTCAACGGGCCGCTCGGCATCCGGTACAACTCGCAGGCCCTCGGCCTCATGGACGGCCCGCCCCTGTACATGAAGTCCGACTTCTACGGCCTCGACCCCATTCTCAACACCAAGCTCGACGACTTCCACGCCGCGCTGCTCAGCGCGGACGTCGACGGCGACAACCGCCTGCGCATAAACCACGCCATCGAACGCCTGCCCCTGGTCAACCTCAACGCCGTCGACTACTCCGGCAACGGCCTCGCGGACAGCGCGTTTCTTGATGTCACGCGAGACGGCGTCGTCGACGACTTCGACATCTTCATCAACCACTTCGACACGAACGGCGACGGACGCATCGTCCTCTCCGACGCCCTCCGCGCCGGCACGCCCAACGAGGCCCTCAGCGCCGAGTTCACACTCGACGACGCCATGGCGCTCATGATCGACTCCGCCCACCCCGACCGCAACGGCAACGGCATCTACAACGGCCAGTTCATCGACGGCGCGTGGGACTTCTCCACCTTCAACGACAACAACGACGACGGCCTCCTCGACTCGGGCGACATCGACGCCGACGACATCACGCTCGGCTACCGCGACGGCATCCTCGACTACCGCGACCGCTACGCCAAGGTCCGCGGCTCGATCTTCTTCCGCGCCAACCAGTCCGACTGGGAGAACGCCGTCGACGCGTTCGGCGTGCCCTACGGCAACTACCAGCAGTTCGTCTCCGGTGCGGTCTCGCCGAACACCAACGACCTGCCCATCGTCTTCAACGCCGACGACATCGACATCCCCGACATCACACCCGACTCGTTCGCCGCCGCGACCGAAGGGCTGATCACCATCGCCACCGACACCAACTCGCCGCTCGACGACCAGGTCGAGATCCAGCTCGGTCCCGGCTACACCCCGCCGACCACCGTCGAGGCGACCCCCTTCGGCGCGCCCGCCCCGGCCGACTGGTACGAGCGCCCCACCTACTCGAACCTCACCTTCCGTAACGTCACCATCCCCATGGGCACCAACGCCCTGTTCGAGAACTGCACCTTCATCGGCGTCACCTTCGTCGAGACCTATCAGGACAACACCCACCCCTCGTGGCCCTTCTACGGCACGCAGAAGCGCAACCGCTTCACCGGCGCGCTCGAGCAGATGTACCCGCAGGATGATGAGTCCGATATCGCCCTCGACAAATCATGGGCCGAGCCCGGCGACATCGGCTACGACGACCTGCCCGACCCGCTCATCGTCGGCGTCGACCTCGACGGCGACGGCTACGGCGGCGACCAGTGCATCGACACCAAGCGCGTCTCCAACAACCTGCGCTTCCACGACTGCCTGTTCGTCGGATCCATCGTCGGCAACCGCGCCACCGTGTTCACCAACCGACGCAACAAAGTCACCTTCACCGGCTCCACCCGCTTCACCAGCGAGCACCCGGACTACCCCGACGACCCCGACTACAACCCCACCGAATCCGAGATGGACCAGATCCGTCGCAGCTCGCTCATGCTCCCCAACTGGTCCACCGACATCGGCCTGAACAACGCAAGCCCCGATCAGGACGTGCACCTGCGCGGCGCGATCATCGCCGGCGTCATCGACATCCGAGGCAACGCCCGCATCGACGGCGTGCTCATCGCCGACTTCCAGCCCGTCTTCGGCGAGCCGCCGCTGCAGCTCTACGGCGAGCCCATCGGCAACCCGGCAGACTTCAACATCACCCTCGGCTACTTCAGCCCCGAAGACGGCGACCCCGAAGGCATCGAACTCGGCGACCTCGCCGACCTCGACGGCGACGGCACGCTCGACATCGGCTACGACTCGGCCCGCGACCCCGCCACCGGTGAACTCATCCCCATCGGCTCGCCGCTGCTCGACGGGCTCGATGTCGGAGACTACCCCGACGATTGGTTCGACGGCATCGTCGACACCGACGCCGAGTGGGAACCCGGTGACTTCGCCCGGCGCCCCGTCCCGTTCAACGGCTTCGGTCGCGTGATCATCAACTACGACCCCGACATCGTGCTCCCCGACGGCCTCGCCACGCCGATCCGGATCCAGCCCCACCGCTCGACCTACGAAGAGGGACGCTACGAGTTGCCCGACGACGAAGAGGAAGGCGTGTGATCGCATGAACCCCATCCGCACCCTCACACGCAGCACGTATCGCTCGACCCGCCGCGCCGCCCGCAGGACGGCCCGGCGCGCGTTCAGCATGATCGAGATGCTCATCGCCCTGTCGATCAGCGCCTCGATCATGACCGCCACACTCGTCGCGTTCGACGCCATGTTCAAGGTCTACGAGACCTCGACCGACTCGGCCTCGAACCACGTCGTCGCGCGCATCGCCGTCAACCGACTGCTCGGCATGATCCGCACCGGATCCGAGTTCGGCCCGTTCCCCAACGACGTGCTCGACGCCGATGCCAACCCGCTCAAAGCCGACTACTTCGAATTCGCTTCCCGCTTCAACGACGACGGCTCCATCGCCGAGGTCACGCGCGTCGAGTTCCGCTACCCGGGCGAGCCGCCCCTGCTGCGCACCTGGGGCGCGCAGGAAGACCCGCCCGAACTGCCCGACGGCATGGAAGTCGACGGCCCCGGCGAACTCTGGATAGTCCTCATCGAAGTCGCCACCGGCGTCGAGCAGGAATTCATGATGCTCTCCGAGGTCCGCTCGGCCGAGTTCACGCTCCGCTACGAGATCGGGCCCAAACTCATCAAGGGCACCGTGGACATCATCTTCGAGCCGAGCCTCGCCGTGAACGACGGCGTCTGGACCCCGGCGACGCCGGAAACCGTCCGCCTCGTCGCGAGCGCGATGCCCCGACGCTCCGCAGAGTAACGCCCAGTTCGGGGTGGCATGGTCGAAGCGAAGCGCAGACGACTAGCGCCCTCGCACCATCGCCCGCATCATCGAATTAATCCGATTTCACGATCCGGGGCAGCCCCCGCGCTGGTACATATGAATGGAGAAGGCCGGTCCGAAGACCGGTCGCTGGTGTCCCCACAGGAATCCATCGATGCCCTCCGAACGCTCCGCTCCCAACCGCCGCCTCCTGGCCCTCGCCTTCGCTGCCCTCGGCTTCTGCGCGGTCGCCCTCGCGTCCTGCAGCACGGTCGAAGGCATGGGCGAAGACCTCGAGTATGTCGGCGAGAACATGTCCGAAGCCTCGCGCGACGCGCAGGACTGATCGACTCGTTGCCCCCCGCCGCGCCGAAGTGTTGCGGCGCGTCCACAGACACGATCACCCCGAAAGGATCACGCCATGCTCCGCTGGGCCATAGCGTTCTTCATCATCGCGATCATCGCCGCCATCTTCGGCTTCGGAAACATCGCCGCCGGCGCGACCGACATCGCGAAGATCCTGTTCTTCCTCTTCCTGATTCTGTTCCTCGTGTCGCTGGTCCTGAACCTCGTCCGAGGCAAACCGGTCGCCTGAGCGGCGGATCAAGGAGCAGAACATCACGGGTGGCATGGTCTCCGCGTAGCGGAGCCCATGACCGACGACCAATCGGGCGCCGGGGTCTGAGCGAAGCGAAGGCCCCGCGAAACTTCCAATCCAGTGGATGCGAGCAAAGCAGTGATTGATCTCACACGCTCACACTCGTCCACGGAGACTGAACCCAGACTCACACTTCCATCTCCGGCCTTCCCTGCACGGGCCAGTCGATATGGAAGAACTTCCCGCGCGGCTCGTCCACGCGCTCATAGGTATGCGCCCCGAAGTAGTCCCGCTGCGCCTGCAGCAGCTTCGCCGGCAGCACCGCGTGGCGGTACGAGTCGTAGTACGACAGCGCCGATGAGAACGCCGGGATCGGCACGCCGCCCAGCGATGCCGCGCCCACCACGCTCCGCCAGCTCTCCATCGCCTTTGCCAGACGATCGCGGAAGTACGGATCGACCAGCAGGTTCGCCAGTTTCGGATCCGTGCTGAACGCGTCGGTGATCTTCTGCAGGAAGCCGGCGCGGATGATGCAACCACCGCGGAAGATCGAGGCGATCGCGCCGAAGTCCAGCGTCCAGCCGTACTCCTTCGCCGCGGCGTCCATGAGCTGGAACCCCTGCGCGTACGAGCACACCTTCGCGCAGTACAGCGCCTGCCCCACCGCGTTCACGAACTCGTCGCGCGAACCGAAGAATCTGTCGCGGGCGGCCTCCGCCTCATCGTGACCCGGCCCCGCGAGAATGGCGCTCGCCGCCACGCGCTCGTCCTTGATCGCGCTGATGCAGCGCGCGAACACCGCTTCGGCGATCGTCGGTGCGGGAACGCCGAAGTCCAGCGCCGCCGTCGACGTCCACTTGCCCGTCCCTTTCTGTCCAGCGGCGTCGAGCACGACGTCCACGAACGGCTTGCCCGTCCGCGGGTCGTCGAACGCCAGGATGTCCGCGGTGATCTCCACGAGGAACGAGTCGAGCTCGCCCCGGTTCCACTCGGCGAACACCTCGGCGCACTCCTTCGGCGTCAGTCCGCCCATGCCGCGAAGCAGGTGGAACGCCTCACAGATCATCTGCATGTCGCCGTACTCGATGCCGTTGTGCACCATTTTGACGAAGTGCCCGCTGCCGTCCTTGCCGATGTAGGTCGTGCACGCCACGCCGCCGGTCACCGGCTTGCCGGGCGCAGCGCCCTCGATCGGCTTACCCGTCTTGGCGTCCACCTTCGCGGCGATCGCGGTCCAGATCGGCTCGAGTTCTTTCCACGCCTCCTCGTCGCCGCCGGGCATCAGCGAGGGGCCGAAGCGGGCCCCCTCCTCGCCGCCGGACACGCCCGAGCCGATGAAGCGCAGGCCTTTTGCCGTCAGCGTCTTCTCGCGCCGAATCGTGTCTTCCCAGTGGGCGTTGCCGCCGTCGATGATGATGTCGCCCTTATCCAAAAGCGGTACAAGCCCGTCGATGACGGCGTCGGTCGGCCCGCCGGCCTTCACGAGGATCACGATCTTCCGCGGGCGTTTGATCGAGGCGACGAAGTCCTTCAGTTCCGCCGACCCGACTAGCCCGCCCCCGGCGTCACCGAAGCTGCCGGGCGGGTTCGCCCCGACGAACTCTTCCATCTTCGCGGTCGTGCGGTTGTAGACCGCGACGGTGAAGCCATGGTCGGCCATGTTCAGGACCAGGTTCTGGCCCATGACCGCGAGGCCGACAAGCCCGATATCCGCCTGACCGCCCTCGTTCGCTGCACTCGCCATCGATCGCTCCTCGCCGCGGCCCGCGTGGGCCCGTCAGTCGTACCCGGATGCCCGCTCTCGGGCGAAACCCGGATTGTGACCGCTGGCGGCCGACGTGGCAATCTGGGAGAAGCGTGGCAAGCGTCGGGCTCGCCCTTACGACTCGCCGTTGTTCTGCGGGTCGCGCTTGCTGTGTTTCGGATCGCGGACCTGATCGGTCTGTCCCTGCACGCCGCTGTTCGGGTCACCCCGGCGGGCCTGACGGGCGGCCTCGACTTGCTGCGGGTCCTCGTGCTTGCGGATCGCCTCGATCAGTTCCTCTTTGAGCATGGTCTCGCGACCTTCGATCTCGAGTTCCTGCGCCCGGTCGGCGATCTCCTGATCGGAGAACGCGTCGTAGTCGAGTTTGGGGACCGTGGACGGGTCGGTCCCGGCGATCTGCGCCGCGGCGGAGATCGGCATGCCCCGATCCTCGAGTTCCTTCGCATCGCGCTCGCCGGTGATCTGCTTCTCCTTGAGTTTCGCTCGCTCGCCGGAGGTGTGCGGTTCTGTGCGTGCCATGACTGGCTCCTTTCCGTCGGTCGGGGTTACAAAATTGACCGCAATAAAGGATTGCCGCTCGCGGTGGAGGCCCGATGAATCGCGTGTGAACGCGGATTCACGACACAGGCGTCCGCCGGAGCGACGGACGCCTGTGTTTCGCGGAACAGATGCGAAGTGGAGTATCGGTCGAGCAGATTATCCGCGCCGATTGTTCTGCGCGGCCCGATCTGCCTGACGGGTTGCGTCCACGCGCTGCGGATCTTCCTTCTTGCGGATCGCCTCGATCAGCTGCTCGCTGATCATGTCGTCCCGCCCCTCGATGCCGAGTTGCTCGGCCCGATCGGCGAGTTCGTCATCGGAGAAGTTCTCGTAGTCGAACCGCGGCGCGGGCCGCTCGGTCGCCGAGGTCGGCGCGTGCTCACGCGGCACACCTTTGCGCTGCAGGTCGCCGCGGGTGCTTTGCTGGAACTGGTCTGATTCGAAGTCTTTCTCGTACGGAGTGTGTTTCTCTGTCCTTGACATGGTCAGTCCTTTCAGAGAATGCCAAGACCGACGCGCGGCACACGCCGCGCCCTCGATCCACACACACTTTCCGCCCGAGCCCTCTCGCCCTGGTGAAGCCGCCGTGAATCCCCGCTCAGCGAGCAAAAGTTTGGTCCCTACCGGACGCAGACGCGGAGAACGGATGCCCGTATACTCTTCCTCCCCCTTGGGGCGGTAACTCAATTGGGAGAGTGCCAGCTTTGCAAGCTGGAGGTTAGGGGTTCGAGTCCCCTCCGCTCCACTATCGATGGCCTTTCGAAGGGGCACCGGCCGAAGTCGGTGCCTTTTTCCTGCGCCGCGCGGTCGAGTCGGTGGCACAATTTCTTCGGCGTGTGTCCCCCGCCGATGGGTTTTCTCGCCTGATCCTGTGAGCGGCCCGGTTCCCGGCGCGGGACGGCCGTCCACACGCACACGGAGAGCAGGAGAAAGCCATGCGATTCCAATCGATTCTGTTGAGCGCCTCGGCGCTGGTGGTCCTTTCGGGCGCGGCGGTCGCCGGGCCCACGGTCCTCTTTCAGGAGAGCGACTTCGAGCCCGGCTCGTGGGACGCGATGACGCCGTTCTGGTCGGGCGTCCCCGACGGCGGCGAGGTCGGCAGCGTCACGAGCGACCGCTTCAGCGGTGGTAACCCCGTCAACCACTTCATGCTGCAGCAGTACACGATGAACATCCCGCAGGGCGTGTTCAACGTGATCCACGCGCCGATCATCATGAACGGCTGGACGCACGACCCGGCGAAAGGCGGGGCGATCGAATCGGTGGCCGCGAGCGTGTTCACGTTCCCGGTGACCGACGCGCCCGATCTCACGAGTTTCGGCGGGCCGCGGCTGTACATCCTGCAGGGCGGCGGGATCTTCATGTCCACCGCCGGCGGCAACGGCTGGGAGGGCTTCGAGTTCGACGAGCCGGCGCAGGTGCGCAACTTCGACAGTTACACCGCCGAGGACTTCATCCAGGTCATCCCCGATCAGGGTCTCGACCTCGACAGCCACCCGGACTTCGGTGGTGAGGTGATGCAGTTCGCCTTCGGTGTGCAGCTGACCTCGACCAACCAGGGCGGGCTCGGCACGGTGACCTCGGCCATCGGCTGGGACAACCTCTCCCTCCGCATGCAGGTGGTTCCGGCTCCGGGCGCGACCGCGCTGCTGGCGTGCGTGGGGCTGGCGGGGATGCGCCGGAGGCGGTGAGGTGTTGTGGCGAGCCCCAGGTTGCGACCCCGGCATTGGGTGGCCGGGATCCGTGACCCGGGGCTTGCGCCCTCGGGCTCCAATCGCCGCGGTACTGCCTCTGCCGCTGCGGGTTCGGGTAGGGTCTGCGGCATGCGCACTCTGATTACCGGTTCTCGCGGCACGGTTGGTTCGGCTCTTGCGAAGGCGCTTCTCGCGCGCGGCGATGAGGTGATCGGGTGGGACCGGGCGGTCGCGCCGCCTCATGATCCCGGGGCGTGCGATGCGTACCTGCGCGAGGTGAAACCGGAGGCGGTGGTGCACCTGGCGGTAGCGTCGAGCGGCACGGGTGTGGAGAACGAGGGGCGGGTTGTGGGCGTGGACTGGAGCGAGCGCCTGGCGCGGCACTGCGCGGAGGCGGGGATTGCGTTCGTGTTCACGAGCACGGTCATGGTGTTCACCGATGGGGCAACCGGGCCGTTCACGATCGAGAGCGAACCGGACGCGACGGAGGGCTACGGCGGCGAGAAGGCCGAGGCCGAGCGCCGCGTGCTCGCGTCGAACCCAAACGCCGCGGTCGCGCGACTCGGCTGGCAGGTCGGCGAGGCGCCGGGGTCGAACAACATGATCGACTTCCTGACCAATGCGATGAAGAAGGACGGGGTGGTCAAGGCGAGTCGGAAGTGGAAGCCGGCGACGAGTTTTCTGAGCGATACGGCGGAAGCGCTGGCGTGGCTGCTGGATGAGGCGGGTGCGAGTCGTGTTCGCGGCGTGGCGATGGTGGACGGGAACCGGGCGGGGCATTCGTTTTATGACATCGCGCGTGCGCTGAGCGCACGGCACGGGGGTGCGTTTGCGGTCGAGGCGGATGACTCGTTCGTGTGCGACCAGCGGATGCTGGATGAGCGGGTGCCGGTCGGGCAGGTTGGAGAGCGGCTTGGGCTGTAAGCGCCCCGTTGTGATGGCTCTCGGTCACTCCGAACGATCGCTGCGCATCTGCTCGAGGTGGCTCAGGATGCGCAGTTCGGATCGCTTGAGTTCCATCAGCACGGCCTGGCGCTCGAGCTGCATCCACATCCAGACCTTCGCCAGACCGACCCAGACGAACGAAGCGGTCGCGGCCAGAGACCAGAGGATCTGCAGTTTGGTCGTCTCGGCCTGGAAGATCTGGACGATCGCGTAGACGCAGAACGCGCTGACGAGCGTGCCGAGGATCAGGCCGAGGATGAGGAACGGGCGCATCTTGCTGCGGAACGAGCCGGCCATGAGCGTGAAGATGTTCTTGTAGTCGGGCATCTGTTCGATCAGGCGGCGCTCGTCTTCGGAGAGCGCGTGAGCGATTTTGTCATCGAGCCGATTCATGTTCGTCTCCTTCGATGTGCCTGCGCAGTTTCAAACGGGTTGAGTGCAGGCGTGATTTCACGGTGCCGATGGGGATGTCGAAGATCTCGGCGACATAGCGGAGCGGCAGGCCGTCGACGTGCACGAGCGTCAGCATGGCGCGCTCGTCGCCGGGCAGCGATGCGAGCGCGGCGTGCAGCGGCTCCGTCCGGTCGTCCGGTGGGCTCTCGTGCAGCGTCACCGAGTCGAGCACTCCCGGCGGTGTCTGGCGCGTGCGCTGACGATGGCGCACGACGTCGGCGCAGCGCCGCGTCACGATCCGGTACGCCCACGGGCCGAAACGCCCGGGGTCGCGCAGGCTGTGTTTGGCGCGGACCATCGAGGCCCACGCGCTCTGGACCGCTTCGCTCGCGTCGTCGGGCGAATCGGTCAGCAGGCGGGCGTGGCGCCAGAGGCGGGGCTGCCAGCGCACAACCAATTGCTCGCCGGCCTCACGCGTCCCCCGCTTCCACGCGATGACGAGCAGTTCGTCGAGGGCGGATTGAGCGAGGGAGCGCTTCACACCTGATTGTCGGGGCAGTTGGGCTTTGGTTCACCCGATGCCGGAAAATTCTGCGAGGCCCCTATGCCGCGGCGGCGGGTGCGGGTTCGGACTGGGGCGCGGGATCGCGCTTTTGATCGGCCGGCTCGTCCGTCGGCTCCTGCTTCGGGAAGCGGAGCGGTCTGGGCGGGGTGCGCAGGGCTCGGTGGTGGGCGAGGGCGGCGGTGGCGGCGAGGCGGCGCTGGTTGCGTGAGGTGGCGGCGCGCCGGTCGGCCTGGATGGCTTCGGGGGAGACCGGGGTGCTGGCGTTGGCCGCTTCGGCCTCGGTCTGCACCGCTTCGAGGGTTTCGATGGCACGCGGAGCGATGCGGGCGGCGGTGTGGCGCAGGCGCAGTTCGAGCAGGTCGCCGAGCTGTTCGAGCAGTTCGACGACTTCGGGACGCTTGAGCAGGGCCATGAAGGCCGGCATGGGCAGGTTGAGGGCGTCGGCGATGTCGGCGAGGGCGAACTCGGAGTTCTCCCAGAGGCGCAGGAGCAGATCGAGCTGGTGGGCGTCGGGGGCGGGACCGGGCGGAGGAGCCGCTTCCTGCGGCGCGCGGCTGGCAGCGGTGAATGATCGACGGGGCCTTTGGCGGGACTTGTTGCGGTTTCGGGTCTTGCTCATGACCCCATGATGCGCACGGTTTTTGTTTGGGTCAAGATTTCTGTTTGGTATATTTTTGGTATCTGGGAGATTTGTCTTTGTGGCCGCGGCATCGCCCGCTAGGGTGGGTGGGAGCGGCCGATCCGGGCCGTCGTGGAGGAGAGAACCGTGAAATTTTGCATGAACAGCGGGTTGTGGTGCGCCGCGATGGTGTTGGGCGCTTCGGGGATCGCATCGGGCGCGGATCGAGGGGCGCTGCCGGTCGAGTACGACCTGATAGGCATCGACGCGGTCGGCGATCTCTACCGGATCGATACCGAAACCGGCTCGACCACTCTGCTGCTCGACCGACCCGAAGGTTCGCTCGGCGGGCCGCTGGCGTATGAACCTGCCTCGGGCAAACTCGGCATCATCCTCGGCACGAACGAACCCGGCGACCTGCTGCTCATCGACCCGGTGACCGCTGCGGTCGAAGGGCCGTTCCCGATCACCGGCCTGCCCGCCGGTCAGCTCAAGACCGGCGGCATCGGATACCTCGGCGGGTCCGGCGGGTTCGTCGTGACCTTCGGGCCTTCCAACACCTTTCTCGAGGACAAGCTCGCGCAGGTCGGGACCGATGGCGTGGTCGTTCAGACCAGCGACCCCCTGGGGCTCGGCGACAACGACGGATGCTTCTGGGACTTCGTCAACGGGTACCTGATCGTCAACGACTACAACGCGAACGACGGGCTGGCGCGGGTGGCGAGCGTGGAGGACATTTTCACGACGCCGGTGATCACCGACCTCGCCTCGCCGCCGATCGACGGGACGATGGGCGACTCGGCATCGCACCCGGTGACGGGCCAGATCTTCATCACGCGGTTCATCGGCTCCAGCGGCGAGCTCGTCGAGCTGGTCGGCGACAGCTACGACTTCATCGGCGCGTACGACTCACCGGAGCAGATCGTCGGCATCGCGTTCGTGCCGAGCGTGCCCTGCCCGGCCGATGTGACGGGTGACGGGGGCGTGGATCTGGCGGATCTGAACCTGGTGCTGGCGAATTTCGGGCAGGCGACCGGGGACGGCGATGCGACCGGGGACGGGGAAGTTGATCTTGCGGATCTGAACGCGGTGCTTGGGGCGTTTGGGGTGGGGTGTGGGTGAGGGGTAGCGCCTTACGGCGGGGATGATCCCGGGCAACATACCGGTCAGTCAGAGGCACTACGAACCCTTTATTCCGGACGACTTTGCATAAATGACATTGCGCCGTTCCTTGCTGGCTTCCTCGACCCAATCTGACAACTCAATCTCCGTAAGCCCACGCGTACCAACCCAACCATCAGCGACCATAGGAGCGAAATCTGTACGACACAGCCAACGGCCAGCTGCTTCGAATGTAATTTTGGTACCACCCCTCGGCCCCTGCGTACTCTCATCCTTGCAAAGCAACTCCCAATAGTCAAGATTTAAGTACATACCGCGAGTTAACTCGGGCATATCTATTAACAATCTATCTCGCTTACATAGCTTAAAGAAAAACGGATTTCCCACCAAACGAAACGACTTTAGTCCTAGATCATTAGACTTCTTTTTTGCAATAAAATCGATCAATGAATTCATTCTATCGACTTCATCCTTGCACTGTCTGTCTGGCCTATACCCGAACGAATCGCCTTCACGATCCATAAGCTTATACTGCACAAACGTAAAACTCTCGAAAAAATGATTGTAGTATATTAAATCGCATCCAAGAGCGATCTCGCCACTCGAGAAATCGATGTTGTATACAGTCAGCCGCTTATTGCCCTGACGAAAAACGCAATGATCTCCGCCGTCGAATTCGCGAACGAATCCAGGCATTTTGGTGACATCGTGATCAATTACCACTCGCTCCTTTAACGAGCCGCTGACGCTTCGCAACAGCGTCTTACCCTCTGACAAGCCTTCGGATAAACCCGCGAACACCTCTCTTCGATCAATACCTGCAATATCAAGTGCAACCCCAACCGCATCTTTCTGACAATAAGCCAGATCCGCTCCGTCTAACTGAAAATCGAAGACCGGAGCCAGACGACGCCTTTCCAACTTCTCTAAATGAACTCTTTGTTCGTCACTGGCCATGTCTTTCACAGACTGCCAGATTGCATCCCAAACCGCAGGAGAAGGACGATCAGCGTCCCATTTGAGTAAACTTCCTAGTTGATTTCGAGTTTCGCCGCCTACGTTATCTTTAACGCGATCCAATGAAAGATCGAGAACAACCATATCTGTTAGGCGGACACCCTGCTTACCGGTACCGCCTCCACCACGAAGGTGCCTGGTTCCCAAAGCAGCATATTTGACGACTTCTTGTTCCCCAGTAGTAATGAAAACTAGGACCAAATCAACTTTCTCAACTGCCACTCGGCTAGCTAACACACCGTCAGAAAAGTCGCCATTCGAATCCACGCTATCATATATGACTTCGGCATGTCGTTCGTCTCTAGCTACGTAGAAAAACCCCAAGGCAGTTTTGCTTGTCGAGTCTGTCCGCTTCAAATCGCATCCTCCTAAGCCGCCTATAAGCAATACACGGCAAATCGCCGACCAAGAAGTCGCCTACAATCAAGTCGGGCTCTGTGCGTCACTTTACGGGCTTGATGTGACGGCTGTCCTGTAAAACTACCCTATTGTCGCCGCTTCGCCGAAACCGTCAGGGTTGTGCGTCTGCCCTTGGGCTTCTTCTTCGGCAGGAACATGCGGATGAGGATCCACAGAGCGCCGAGGGCGAGGGCGGTGACGATCCAGAATTGCCAGTCTGACAAAGGGAGGTTCGGCATCAGCCGAGGCCTGTGGCGCGGAGGGTCTGGTAGACGATCATCGCGCTGATGTAGGCCGTGCCGCACATCCAGGCGAGCTGGAGGAAGGCCCATTTGGCGCCGCCGGCTTCGCGTGCGGTGACGACGAGGGTGGGCAGGCACTGCATGGCGAGGATGTAGTAGATGAGCAGGGACCAGCTGGTGGCGGTGGTGAAGACGGGGGTGCCGTCGTCGCGCTCGGCGGTGGCGATGGCGTTCTGGACGCCTTCGTCTTCGATCTCTTCGGTGCCGGCGACCTGCACGGCCATGGTGGTGGCGAAGACCTCGCGGGCGGCGAAGGAGGCCATGACACCGATGGTGAGCTGGCGGTCGTAGCCGAGGGGAGCGAAGACGGGCTGGATGGTGGAGCCGATGCGACCGAGGTAGGAGCGCTGCGTGGCGTAGCGCTGGTCGAGGGTGTCGGCCTCGGCCTCGAGCGCGGCGATCTGCTCGCTGTCGCTGACGAGCGCGGCCTGGGTGCGCAGGGCTTCGGATTCGGGGGCGGGGCCGACGTTGGGGTAGGCGCCGAGCCACCAGAGGAGGATGGAGATGGCGAGGATGACGGTGCCGGCCTTCTTGAGGAAGACCCAGCCCCGCTCGGCGCTGGTCTTGAGCGAGAGGACGAGGTCCGGGGCGCGGTAGGACGGCAGCTCGAGGGCCATGCCCGAGGACTTGCCCTTGAGGAACGAGCGCCGGGCGATGAGCGCGCTGAGCAGGCCGGCGAGTCCGCCGATGACATAGCAGCCGGCGAAGGCGACGGCCTGCATGGTCGGGCTCTCGGGGAACAGGATGACCACGAGCAGGACATAGACGGGGATGCGGGCGGAGCAGCTCATGAAGGGCGCGACGAGGATGGTCGCGAGGCGGTCGCGCCGGTCGGGTATGGCTCTACAGGCCATGATGCCGGGCAGGGCGCAGGCGTGGGAGCTGAGCAGCGGGACGAAGGAGTGGCCGGAGAGGCCGAAGGGGCGCATGACGCGGTCGATGACGAATGCGGCTCGCGCGAGGTAGCCGGTGCTCTCGAGCAGGGAGATGAGCAGGAACAGCAGGCAGATCTGCGGGAGGAAGATGACCGTGCCGCCGATGCCGGCGACGACGCCGTTGGCGAGCAGGTCGCGGATGGCGCCCTCGGGGAGCGTGGCTTCGACCCAGCCGCCGAGGTTCGCGAAGATCGCGTCGATCCAGTCCATGGGGTAGGCGGCGAGGGAGAAGATGACCCAGAACAGGCCGGTCATGATCGCGGCGAAGGCGATGATGCCGAGGACGGGGTGCGTGAAGGCGCGGTCGAGGCGGTCGGTGAGGGCGTCGTGGTCGTCGTCGATGTCTTCGGGCGCGGGGGCGGCGATGGCGCTGTAGGTCTCATCGGCCCAGCGCTCGGCATCGGCTTCGGAGTCCCCCACTGCTGCGGTCGGCGGGGTGGCCTTGGCGATGGCGCCGGACAGGGAATCGACGTTCTCGCCGGACTTGGCGGACATGGCGACGACGGGGCAGCCGAGGATCTCGGAGAGGCGGGATTCGTCGGCGTGTATGCCGCGTCGGCGGGCGAGGTCGACCATGTTGAGGACGACGACGGTGGGCAGTTTGAAGCGTGCGGCCTCGGCGACGAGGGCGAGGTTGCGCAGGAGGTTGGTGGAGTCGGCGACGACGACGAGGGTGTCGGGTTTGGCGGGCGCTTCGCCTTCGGGGGCGAGGTTGCCGTTGAGGACGGCGCGGCAGACGCTGGACTCGGAACTATCGAGGTTGAGCGCGTAGATGCCCGGCAGGTCGACGAGCTGGTGCTCAACGCCGTCGACCGTGATGCGCCCGAGGACGGCTTCCTGGGTGGTGCCGGGGAAGTTGGAGGTTTTGTGTCGCGAGCCGGAGAGGCGGTTGAAGAGGGTGGTCTTCCCGACGTTGGGATTGCCCAGGAGGGCGATGCGCCCCGCGAGTTCCGGCTTCGCTGCTTCGTTCATTTCTTAGTCGGCCGGACAGACCATGACGCGGTCGGCGATGGAGCGGTCGAGGCCGATGCGACAGCCGCCGCCGCACTGGTTCTTGACGGCGACGATGCAGGGCTGGCCGAGGCGACAGATGCGGACTTCGGCCTGGGGCTTGAGGCCCATGGCCCGGAGCATGGCCGAATCGGGGGAGGCCTCGTCGGAGAGGGCGATACGCCCCTTGCGTCCGCGCTGGAGCTGCGTCAACGGGATCGTGACGGGCTGCGGCTGGGTTGGGTCGGACGCGCTGACCATGAAAGTCTCCGGGTGGTGAGTTCAATCATAGCCGCGTTGAGATTCAGTCGCAATCATGGCCGCCCGCTCCAAAAACCGTCCTGGCGCGCGACGAGGCGGGTCAGCCGCCGGTTGTCGCGTTGATGTAGGCGTTGATCGCGACACCGACGACGGTGCAGACGACGAGCGCGAGCAGGATCAGGGCCGAGAGTTGGAGGCAGCCCTTTGCGGTCTGGTATTGGTCGGTGTCGATGTCCACGGTCGGCCCGGCCGCGGACTGCGGCTCGGGTGCGGGGAGGTCGGTGGCGGATTGCGGAGCGGGGTCGATGCGGTACGACGGCAGTTGCTTGTGCATGGATGTGTCTTGATTTGGCGCGCGGGGTGGGCGCGGGTGTGCGTGTGATGACATCGCGATCGCGGACCGGGCAGCGCGCTGGCGCTTCGGGCGATTCGCGAGACTCGGTTGGATGGGGACGGAGGCGTCAGGCGGAGCGGGTCGCGCGAGGGGGTGCGCGGCCGCTCATGCGTGAGCTGCGCCGAAGGCGCAGGACCGCCGGGTGCGCCGGCGGGCTGTACGCGGAGCGCGTGTTCGGGCAGGGCGCTTCGGCCTGTGCCTGCAGCGCCGCCCCGGGATCTCCGGCGCCGAAGGGGTCGTCGGCGTCGGCGCGCGTCGCGCGGCGTTCGGCTGTCACGAGTGTCGTTGCGTCGATGCGGCTCACGAGGACCGCTGGCGTGGTCGACGACGACTGCAGCGTCGGGACGGCATCGGAGGGAGCAGCGCCGGCTCGCACCGAGGTCGGGTGCAGGCTCCAGACGAGCACGAGCATCGCGAGCAAGACACGCGACAGGAGAGCGCTTGAGCGCATGGTGCGGCGTCTTGGGTGTAGGGCGTTGCTGCTGGTCAAGGCGGGACTCGGGTTCCGGCGAGCAACATTGTACTCCGATCGTCAGCCGGCGATGGGCGGCTTGTGCTTGACCACCACCTGAGAGGGCCTCCGGGCGGGGGCGCAGTAAAAACGCCGCCCGTGTTACCCGGGCGGCGTTTCGGAGGAGTGGTGACGCGAGCCGATGTTCAGCCGTCGCAGGAGTTGCCGAAGTTGGCGAGGACGAGGTTCAGGTCGGCGAGATCGACCGAGCCGGAGTCGTCGAGGTCGCCCTCTTCGGAGGCGGTGCCGAAGTTCGCGAGGACGAGGTTGAGGTCGGCGAGATCGACGGCCTGGTCGCCGTTGGCGTCGCCGTCGCAGGGCGTCTTGGGATCCGGGACCAGGTTCCAGGAGATGTTGTCGACAACGGCGTAGTTCGTAGGCAGCGTCGAGCCAATCACAACCCAGTCGAAGACCATTCCATCCGTCGCGGTGATGTTGAACCACGAGTCACCCGGCGGTTTGCACTCCCAAGCAGCTTGAGCGTGCTCGCCATGCTGATCGAAGTAGCTCCAAACCGGCACGCCGTTGTTGTACAGTTCGATAAAGAGAGGCAGATCACCCTGGCCGCTCGAGTCCCAGACTTGGACTGACATCTCGGTGACGCCGCGATCGAAGACCATGAAAATGAACCCACTGCCCAAGCACTTATTGTCGCCAAGGAGACACTCGAGAGAAGCGATCTCGCCGACGAAGGCAGGCCCAACACCAGCGGTCAACGTCGCCAAACCGAGCGACGCCCAAGCGTCGCCCGGGGGATTACCGGTCGGGCCGCCGGGCTCGTCGAAGTTGAGCGTGGTGCCGTAGGTCGGGCTGGGGGCGTTCTGCTGGATGATCGAGTAGTCGGCAAGTGCGCTGGACGACGCGGTGCCGAGCGCGATAATCGCGATGCAGATTCTGCTGGTCATAACCTTGTTCTCCCTTCGGGTCATACATTCGCGGGCCGAGATTCGGACCCTTCGGAAGTCCGGCCGAAGGTAACCGTACCTCGTCGTTTGGGTGTGTCAAGGTTTTGTTCTGACCGTGTCGCTTACGGGACGGCCTCGTCCGAGTGATTTATCGCCCGCGCACCTGGGAGAGAGTGCGGGTCCTTTCGTGCGCAGTAAAAACGCCGCCCGTGTTGCACGGGCGGCGTTTCGGAGGAGTGGCGACGCGAGTCGGTGCTCAGCCGTCGCAGGAGTTACCGAAGTTGGCGAGGACGAGGTTCAGGTCGGCGAGATCGACCGAGCCGGAGTC